>SDBT01009616.1_pt1 | contig 15669 bp, 14 predicted proteins | sample 2277101 | NCBI WGS metagenome assembly SDBT01 (sample SAMN10404973, study PRJNA504765) | marine sediment metagenome | isolation source: marine sediment core GS10_PC15, 103 cmbsf | place: Arctic Ocean: Southern Knipovich Ridge | collected 2010 | reverse complement strand
GTGGTCTGCTCGTCGCCTGGCTTGCCTCGTCCTGCAAGGCCTTCGGTAACGGCGTCGCACAGTTCGCGGACGATCACTTCGATCGCTCGCATGGCGTCGTCATTGCCTGGGATCGGGATGTCGACCACGTCCGGGTCGCACTCGGTGTCCAAGAGGCAGAGCACGGGGATCTTGAGTTTATTGGCTTCCTTGATAGCGATCAATTCGCGTTTCTGGTCGATCACGATCATCGCGCCCGGCAGCTTGGTCATCTTGCGGATGCCGCCAAGGTTGCGGGTGATCTTGCGCATCTCGCGGCGAAGCGAGGCGCCTTCCTTCTTGGAATACGCGTCGAGAAGCCCGTCGGCGTCCATCTGTTCGAGTTCTTCGAGCCGGCCGATGCGCTTGCGAATTTCGTGGAAGTTGGTCAGCGTCCCGCCAAGCCAGCGGTCCGTCACCCAGTGCATGCCCACGCGGGTGGCGTTGTCTTTTATGGCCTTTCGCGCCTGTCGCTTGGTGCCCACGATCACAATGTCTTTGCCCTGGCCTACTGTGCGATTGATGTATCGCTTGGCCAGAAGTAAACCCTTGAGGGTTTCCTTGATGTTGATGATGTGGATCAGGTTACGTTTGCCGAAGATATACGGCTTCATCTTCGGATTCCAGCGAGAGGCCCGATGGCCGAAGTGAATTCCCGCGTCGATCAGTTCTTTTACTAGTTCCGTTGCTGCCAAGTGTGCACCTCCATCCTAATGGTCGGATTAAGGCATCCGGCCAATGGGGTTGCCCTTTTCAAAGGCCCTGTAAGTAGTCCGCGCGACTATTACTGCGGATGGACACATGCCACCCGCCGCCGCGTGGAACGTCGTAAGTTACCCTCCAAGCATAGACTCGGTCAAGCCTTTTGTTAGAAATTGTCAGAAATTGTCAGAAAGAAGCACCGGGTCCGTGGCCGCGATTTGCTCAATTCGCGCATTATCCCCGTTTTTTTCGCAGCAGCAGCACCGCGCCGAACGTCAGCATGGCCATCGCGGCCGGCTCTGGAGCGTGGTTGGCTATCAAGAATACGTTGTCATGCAAGCCCGTGATCAATGTGTTGTCTTCGATAATGTCTGCCAGCGAGCGGCGTTCGATCCAGTCGATCATATTTGCAAGGGCCGGGTCGCGAGCGTACCAGAAACTGTCGCCGTCGCGAATTGCCTCGAACTGCTCCTTGATAATGTGATATCGCAGCGGGCCTACCTGAGCACCGTTTTTGTCGCTCTCGGCCAGGCCGCCGACCCACGCGTCTATGTCATCCACGCTTCCATACACGGCCGCCAGCGCCTCGTAGACGTTCGGATCTGCGTTTATCTCCTCAAAACTCGTCACCTTCTCCAGCCCGAAGTATTCGCGAAGGGTGTTGTAGTCGGGCAGGCCGTGGTCGCGACCTCGCTGGATGTTGAGCGAAGCTAAATCAAAGTTGCCGAACAGGCCGTTACGTAGTTCGTCGACTATCATCTCGTCGATTTTCTGCATCTGGTGGGCGGTCAGGCCCCGCAGCAGCGGCTCGATGCCGCCCTCGCCGGTTATGGCTGAGGGATTGAAGAACGCCTGAATCAGGTTCAAATGACCTTCGGGAATCTCGTTGCCGTTCGCATCCAGCCGCCACAGGTCCGAGCCGATCGCACTGTGCCCGAATCGATAGGCTGCGGTCGAAAAACTGTTATAAATACCCGAGTTAACCTCTTTGTCGTACCCTTCATACGGTTCCATGGCGAGCGACCCAAGCAGCAGCGGCAGAAAATCGTTGTAGGTGATCTTCTGGATCTGTGCGCCGACGACTTTGCGGGACTGCTGGAAAATCTGTTCGTCTGACCAGCCGGGGTTGGCGGTGGCTAGTTCGCCGGCCAGGCGATTGTGCTCGCGAACGAACAGCGTGTGCATGGACGTGAGTGCGACGTTTTCGTTCGCGCGCACGTCTCCGCCGACGAATAGCTCACTACCCGTGCCTCCAGCATTGGACATCGAGCCGTCATTGAACGGCAGGAGTTGGCCGTAGGTGGGATCATTATAAACTTTCATCAGCCCGCCCTGGCCCTCGCGCAGCCAGGCTGCGCGGAAAGCGTTCGATCCGTAAACTGCTGATCCATCCAGATAGGCCGTGATCTGGTTGATCTGCTGGCGCGGCTTTTTATCGCACAAGCCGGTGGCGGGGTCGTAGAGCGAACGGTTCATCGGTAGTTCTACCGTGCCGGTCCCGTTCGGGTCGAACACCGGATCGCCGGCTGGGACGGGGATGTTGAACTGTTCGTTTCCGGTCCCGGTCAGAGTGATGTCGTGGTCGATGAATTGTCCCCACAGCCAGAACATGTCGCTTTCCTGGTCTGGGTCCGGCGTGGGGCCGGGTTGGGCGACGACGACGTTGCTGATCTGCCGAGCGCTGAGGCGATCGGCGCCGGCTGGGCTCGAACTGCCGTCCCCGTAGGCAGAAGGCCCCGCCCGCAGCAGTTGCACGTCGGTGCTGCCCCATGTGGGGTGATCGCGATTGTTCCGCGTGCCGTCGGTCGTGCGGTATTTGACCGTCGTTGCCTCCACCGTCGCCAGCGAAAGCGCCAGTACTGCCGTCAGAATAATCAATGGTGAGAGTTTCATCGTGATCCCCTTCATTCGACAAAGGCCCCTTATCGATTGTCACCACCCAGCGAGCAATTGCTTTCATTGTATTCCGATGGGCCTGGCTGTGGGCATGCAGGCGGGTCGTTCCGGGGGCTGATTATGATATAGCCCATGGCGATATGAGCTTAGTGAGGCGACCTTTTTTTGTTTTGAACCCGGTGCTACAAGGCAGGCTGTAACTTGTTTTCATGCAGAATATTGCAGCCAAGATTATGCCGGCAAAATAAAAACGGGCGAGGCCTTCGCTGCCGAAAGCCTCGCCCGGTATTCACTGGTATTCAGATGTCTGATTCATGTGCTTCGTGTGCTATCTGCGCCGCCGTCTCACGACTGCAACTCCGCCAATGGCCAGCATTGCCAGTGTCGCCGGTTCAGGAAGCACCTGCGCCTGTATCGCAGGGGCAACCAGATCGCCAAACACAAAGCTCAAACCGTTTCCGTCACTTGAGGGAACAATCCTGATCTCATCACTGCCTCCCAGTGCCGTGCCGTCAAGCAGCATCCCGGTAAGGATCAGTTCGAGTGCATCCGGCGCGATGTCCATTTCTTCCAGATCAAACTTGAGGTTCAGGTCCAGAATCAAATCGCCGTTTTGATCTACAATGGAGGCGACGTTACCACTCTTGCCCCGCTCTTGCGGCGAAGCGCCCTGAAGCAACAGCGAAGAAAGGTCGATCTGTGAAACGTCTACCTCATCGCTGCCATAGATCGTCACAGGAAGAGATCCTTTTGACTTCAGGTTAATCGGGCTGGGCTCACTGCCTGGACGAATATCTATCATGACATCCAACGCAGGTTTGGGGCCGATGCTAGCCAACATCAAGATATTTGGACGACCGTTTGAGGCAAACACACCCTCGAAATCCCCGGTAATACCGTCGTGTCGGCTTACATAGCCGCTTTCCCAGTTGGCAACCAGAACGTCACCGTCTGGGAGAAAGACCATGTCCTCAGGACGCATGGTCTGGCTGCCGGATGTAAAGACGCGCTCAAAGTCGCCACTGACGCCATCGTATTGGAGAACGGCGTCAATCGTGGAGCTGGCCACGTACAGGTCACCGTCAGGGCTAAATGACATTCCCTGTGAAACACCAGTATTAAAACCTGGATCATTGGTGAACACATCGACAAATCCCCCATTTGTGTCGAAACGTTGTACGCTATGCGGGCCGTTATTATTGACAACGTAGAACATTCCGTCATCACGGTAGATGATTTCCTGGGGGTAGCTCAGGCCAGCGGTTCCTGCTGCGATGAATGTCCCCATACTCGCGCCGGTTTGGCCGTTGATCCGGATAATGTTGCTATTTTGCTGGGGAATAAAGATGTCGCCGCCCGGCCCGAAACACATTCCACGAGCTCCGTTAATGGCTCCACTGGAGAAGACCCCCAGGTACTGGTTGGTTTCCAGATCGAATCGCACGATGGAACTGTTTGAAACCGAGGCTACATACAGCAGGCCGTCCGGCCCGATAGCCATGCCTATGGGATTAGAGATATTGACATTTCCCAGTTTGCCCAGATACTCACCAGTATCGGGGTTATACCGCTCGATGGCGTCGGTGCTGTGACTGCCTAACAGTACGTTCAAACCCCCAGCGGCTTTTTGTTGCGATACGAACGTCAGACCTGCGACTAGCACCAGAGCAACCAGCATCGATTGTTTCGAAATGTTCCTCATCCTAGCTCTTACCTTTCCAAAAAAAGACTCACTGAATACGCATGAACTCCATGGGAACTGGGCAGGGTGAAAAGCGATTGAGCGAGATTCATCCCTGCACTGGTTATGAGACTGCGACCAGCTTTTGCCGTAAGACGCCAGCCGCAAAGCTACGCTGCTCCCTTGAGCAACATCATACCATGAAAGACGTGGCTGTCAATGATGTTCCGGAAAGCACAAGCAAGTAGAGGGGCTTGTCGTTTCATCGCTAAATTCCTATATTCACGTGTTGCTATGTCATTTGCGAGGCCAGCCGGTTCTTCATCTGCCAAACGGGCAGGGTGGGGAGGTTTGGATAACGAATCCGGCAGGGATGTTGGTGTGTTTTTGCGGGGTCTAAAAAGGTAAGGCTTTTATATGTAGGCTAATAGGTCTTCTGGCACTTGCCTTGCTTATCTTAATCTATGGAGTATTTGTGTCCGCAGGCTGGCTTTGCGTGGTTCGTAGGTCGGCCGGGCGACTTTTTACGTTTTTTGGTAATTTTTTGTAATACTTTGCAATAAGTGGAGTCGTGCCCTCATGGTCGAGGCGCCGAAAAAGCAGGACAAGCCGTTCAGCCTGGTCGTAACCGGCGAGGCCGAGTCGTGGAAACCGGCACTGGAACTGATCGTCGGCCCGCGGACGCTGCGTACGCACCACGTCGACAGCGGCCGGGAATTGCTGCACGTTGTCGAGCAGGGTGCCGCCGACGCGGCCGTTCTGGACGACAGCGCCGACTGGGGTGTTGACGTGTTGCAGGTTCTGCGTATGATTCGCCGGCTCGACACGAGGCTGCCGGTGGTCGTGCTGACCACTCGCCGCGACCGCCGCTGGATGGAGCACGCATTGCGGCTGGCGGCGTTCAGCGTCGTGGTCAAGCCGCTCGAACTGGAAGAACTGCTGCGGCAGATCCAGCGAATGATGGTCCGCATCGATTGGGTGCTGAGACGCGGACAGTGATATTTGATATTGACGTAAGATACGCCGACGTTATTGCGGCGAGAAGTTTGGCTAAGTTAACAACGCGAAATCCAATAGACAAAGGAGTCTGACAGATGGCGAAGAAAAAAGCGGCAAGTAAGGCCAAGGCGCCGAAGATTCGGCCGTTGGGTGCGAAGGTTCTTGTTCAGAGGCTGGAAGCTGAAGCGATGACCGCAGGCGGTATCGTTTTGCCCGACACGGCCAAGGAAAAACCCCAGCGCGGCACGATCGTAGCATTGGGCGACGGCAAGATGCTCGACGACGGCAGCCGGGCCAAGTTCCAGGTAGCCAAGGGCGACAAGGTGATTTTCAGCAGCTACGCCGGGACCGAGATCAAGGTCGGCCTGTCGGAATACATGCTGATGGACGAGTCGGACATCCTGGCCATTCTTGGCTGAGGCATCCGGACAGCAATCGCAATTAAATGCAATAAATTGAAATAGAAGTGGCATAAACCACGAGGAGCAACATCGATGGCAAAGAAGAAAATTACATTCGACGCCGAGGCCCGCGAGGGCATTCGCCGCGGGGTCAAGCAACTGGCCAGGGCGGTGAAGGTAACTCTCGGCCCGACCGGTCGCGTTGTAGTGCTGGAAAAATCGTTCGGCGCGCCGACCATAACCAAAGACGGTGTCTCGGTTGCCAAGGAAATCGAGCTGGAAGACCCCAACGAGAACATGGGCGCCCAGATGGTCAAGGAAGTGGCGTCCCAGACGTCCAACGTCGCCGGCGACGGTACGACGACCGCGACGATCTACGCCGAGGCGATCTTTGAGGAAGGCCTCAAGAACATTGCAGCCGGCGCGAAAGCCATGCAGCTCAAGCGCGGGATAGACAAGGCCGTCGTGGCCATCGTCGCCGAGCTTGGGAACCTTTCGAACCCGGTTAAGAGTTCCAAAGAAATCGCCCAGGTCGGCACGTGTGCGGCAAATCAGGACACCGAGATCGGCAAAATGATCGCCACGGCCATGGACAAGGTCGGCAAAGACGGCGTGATCACTGTCGAAGAGGGCAAGGGCCTCGACACCGACGTCGAGCTGGTCGAAGGCATGCAGTTCGACAAGGGCTACATCTCACCGCACTTCGTCAACAAGATGGAGACGATGGAATGCGATCTGGAGAAGCCCTTCATTCTCGTCAACGAGAAGAAAATCTCCTCCATCAAGGATCTCGTTCCGCTGCTGGAGAAGATCGCCCAGTCCGGCCGGCCGCTGGTTATCATCGCCGAAGATATCGACGGCGAGGCGCTGGCTACGCTGGTGGTCAACAAGCTTCGCGGCACGCTTCAGGTCGTGGCCGTCAAGGCACCTGGCTTCGGCGACCGCCGCAAGGAAATGCTTCGCGACGTGGCGATCCTGACCGGCGCCAAGCCGATTATGGAAGACATGGGCTTGTCGCTGGAGAATATCCAGATGACCGATCTCGGCTCGGCCAAGCGAGTCCGGGTCGACAAGGACAATACGACGATCATCGAAGGCGCAGGCGCGACGGTCGACATCAAGGCCCGCGTCGAGCAGATCAAGACAGAGATTGAAGCGACTACGAGCGATTACGACAGCGAGAAGCTCGAAGAGCGTCTGGCCAAGCTCGCCGGCGGCGTCGCCCAAATCAATGTTGGCGCCGCGACCGAGGTCGAGATGAAGGAAAAGAAGGCCCGCGTTGAGGACGCGCTGCACGCATGCAGAGCGGCCGTGGAAGAAGGCATCCTGCCGGGCGGCGGCGTGGCTGTCCTGCGGGCGATCAAGGTGCTCGCCAAGATCAAGACCGTCAGCGAAGACGAGAAGACCGGCGTGGACATCGTTCGTCGGGCGCTGGTCGCCCCGATCAAGCAGATCGCCGAGAACTCCGGCCTGGAAGGCAGCATCGTTGCCGCCAAGGTCACCGAGAGCGACGACGTGAACTTCGGCTATGACGCGATGGCGTGCAAGTACTGCGATCTGGTCAAGGCTGGCGTGATCGTGCCGACCAAAGTCGAACGGTCGGCGCTACAGAACGCGGCATCGGTTTCCGGGCTGCTGCTGACTACCGCTGCGGTCGTCAGCGAGATTCCCGAGAAGGCGCCAGCTGCACCGGCCGGCGGCGGGATGGAAGGCATGTATTAATAGAGCGGTTCCCGCATATCAATAGCGGAACACTCTAACTTCTCGCAAAGTAGTTAGAAAAATCAGCGGCGGGTCGAGAAATCGGCCTGCCGCTTTCTTTTTTCACCGACGGACGGGTGGTGATTCTACAGGAACACGGGTATCCGAATTCGGGTGTGCAATTGCCCGATGTCGAAGATGAAATGCTCCGCCGGTCGGATCGAATCTCGCGTTGACGACGATTTAATATTTCTCGAAATGCGATTGGCGCGAGAAGCTGGCCCCGATCGCATCTTGCCTCAATCATGGGAAGTAACGCGTGTGGCGCATATTTCATTCTGATTTCACCTGCCCACGCATTATGATAGCTGGACAGTTGTTTCTCTGCTGAAGGAGATATCATGCCTGAATCATTGATAAATATGTGGTGGGGGCTGCCCTTGCTGGGGGTGGTTGCCGGCGTTCTCAGCGGCGCACTGGGATTGGGCAGTGGGACCATCCTGATCCCGGCGATGGTGCTGCTGTTCGGCTTGGCACAGAAATCCGCCCAGGGGACGACCCTTGCAGTAATGGTTCCGATGGCGCTGCTGGGGGCATTTCGCTACTGGAAGAACCCCGATATTGACGTGAGCCTGCTGGTGGTTGCCCTGGTTGTCGGCGGCGCCCTTGTCGGCTCGCTGATTGGAACAGAACTGGCGGCTCGGATTCCGATTTCAGTGCTCAAAAAAATATTCGCCGTATATCTTCTGATCGTCGCGGTGAAATTATTGATCGCATCGCCCAAGCCGCCCCCCCAAGCCATCGAGGGGCCGACTGATCAGACACTTACTGCATATATTCAGGAAGGAAACAGCTGCGATGACCCAAGAGAAAATGACTGAGAATGACCGCGTTGTTCGTATTTTTTCCGCCAAGGCATGTGCTGCTCCGCTGGAGAAGGCGGCTGACTTGTTTGAAAAACGAACCGGCATTACCGTGCTGATCAGCGTCTGTAGTCGGCACTGCGCAACCGCCTCGGCCGAGGAGGCCAACGGAAGCACAGGCGGCGATGATTTTCTGCTCGAAATTGCCGACGCCGCGATCCACGACCTGGCCATCGGTGGGGCGGAATATCTACTCGACGACGGCGAAGTCCGGGGAATCGTCCAGAGAGGCCAGCGCCGAACCATCGCTTTCCGTCGCTCGGCCATCATCGTACCGGCAGGCAACCCCAAGAATATCCGTTCCCTCGCCGATCTCGCCAAGCCGGGAGTGCGTGTGAGCGTTTCAGTGCTCGACTGCCTGAAAGGATTGTGGGAAGACGTCACCGCACGAGTGGGGCTGTTGGACGAGATCAGAAGCAATATCACGTTCTATTCGAACGGTTGCATTGCTATCGTCGAGGCCGTTGCGGAAGGTATCGTGGATGCGGCGTTTGGATGGACGGCTTTTCAGCATCTTGCGGACGATCGAATTGAAGTTGTCGAAATTCCGCCAGAGCACTGCGTCTTGAGAGGGACGGGCGTGGCGTTGTTGTCTTTCTCGAAACAGCCGAAACTGGCCAAGCAGTTCATGGAATTTCTCACGACAGAGGAAGCCAGGCAGTTCTACCGGCAATACGGCTGGGAGATATGAGAAAGCAAGACTCACAGATACGACAACTCGCAGAAGTGCGGGCCCTTGTAAGCTGATGGATCGGGGCGATTGCATGAATTCACGAGAACGTCTGAGAAGGTGTTATCGTTACGAGCAACTCGATCGGCCGGGAGTGTACGTCCGCACTTATTACCCGCCGGACGACCCGACCTACGACCGGCTGAGGGAATACCTGGCAGCCAGGAGCGACCTTAAGCTGAGCTGGGATGCGCCGGGCGGAAACTATCCAGAGCAGACCGAAACTTATTGCGAGCCACACAGTGCAGATTACGAACGTAAGGTGACGATTTTGCACACTCCTGCGGGCGACCTGCGCAGCACGCGGCTGGTGAGCTTGCGAAAACTGCCCGGCATGGATGAAGAGCATCTGCTCAAGGGACGCGAGGATGCTGAAAAGTTTTTGTCGCTACCGCCGGCGCAGATTGGCGGGGACGTTTCGGGTTACTTCGAGGCCGACCGACGGGTGGGGGATCGCGGTATCGCCGAGGTGATGTTGTCTTTCAGCCCGGGCGGCAGGGTGGCGTCGATGTTAGGCTCGGAAACTTTCGCGATGATGACCATAACCGACCGCGACGTTGTTCATGCGTTGTGCGAGCGGCTGGCGGAAACGGCGCTTGCCAAGACGAAGTGGCTGATCGAAGAGGGCGTCGGGCCGTACTTTGCGATATGGGGCGAAGAAATGATTGTCCCGCCCCTGCACGGCCCTGTGGACTTCGACGATTTCATCGTGAAATACGAAAAGCCTATCTTCGACGCCGTTCACGACGCAGGCGGGCGGATGCACCTGCACTGTCACGGCTCGATTTTCAAGTTGCTGCCCAGCATGGTGAAACTCGGCGTGGACGTGCTGCACCCGGTCGAGGCGCCGCAGATGGGCGACTCGCCGGCGGCGGCCGCCAAAGAAATTCTCCGGGGGCAGGTGTGCATCGAGGGCAACGTTCAGATCGCCGACCTGTACGAAAAGCCGCCGGCCGAAATCGTCGCCCAGGTTGAGGCGCTGATAGCAGACACGTTCGACGACCGCCGCGGGTTGATCGTTTGCCCGTCGGCCTCGCCGTATCAACTCGGCAAGGGCGAAGAGTGCTTCGAGCAGTTCCGCGCGATGGTCGAAACCGTCGTCAACTGGCGGGAGTAATCACACTTATTGGCGGCAGCAGGTGCGTCGAGCGACTATTTTTCTTCCGTGATGGTGACTTTGTCCATCACGTCGCCCTGGGCGATAGCATCAATGACGTCCTGGCCTTCGATCACGCGGCCGAACACCGAGTGCTTGCCGTCCAGCCAGGAGCAGGCACCGTGCGTAATGAAAAATTGTGAGCCGTTGGTATTCGGGCCTGAATTGGCCATAGACAGCACGCCCGGCCCGTCATGGGTGAGCTCGTCGTCGAATTCGTCTTCGAAGGTATAGCCAGGCCCGCCCGTGCCCGTTCCCTGTGGGCAGCCCGCCTGAACCATGAAGTCGGGAATCACGCGGTGGAACGTCAGCCCGTCGTAAAACCCATCGCTGACGAGTTTCTCGAAATTTTTGCAGGTCTTTGGGGTCTTTTCGGCATGCAGCTCGATTTTGATCGTGCCCTTGTCGGTGGCGATGGTCGCGACTTTCATGTAATGCTCCTTGTAAAGGTTCGTTTGTAGATAAATTCAGTTAGATAGCAATTCAACCCAAGCATACGCAAACAAACCCTTGAACGCAAAGCTGCTCGCAACTGACGGGGTAATAATAAACCGGACTCGCTTATTGCGAGCCCGGCCTGGCCGCGCCGATTCGTTGTGACCTGTGCAAAGCGACTGTGAGATTCTTTTGTCAATACGTCGTCAGGTCGCGTCATCGTCATCTGCGTTGCGGTTGCACGTGCTTCAGTTTTTTCGGGCTTTTGTGAGGCTGTTTTTTGTGCACGGCCGGCCGAGCGGGCCTGTCGATCACGATTCGCACGTTGTTAGGCGACCGCCGCGACATGCGGAATGCGCCACGGATCGATGACGATTTCCACGCTACATGGGTGGGCAGGTCGCGCCGTGGGATTTTCACTTCGAAGACCTTCGTTGCGCCTGGCGCCAGCTTGCCGATCTGTCTCATTTTATTGCCGCCGACTGCGATGGAGATTCCGCGGCGCTGGTTCAGTCGGTTCACCACAGTTAATCGTAGAACGCGCGGCGTTTTGCGGTGGCGTTGAGGCTTTACGATGACTTGTGGACGCTGGCGAACGGGTGGGCGACCGAGGACGACTCGGCCCAGTTTGCCCGATTTTCGCGAGATGCGGACCGATCCGCTCGTGTGCGCGGTCTGCCACTCCATCCTCAAAGGCAAATTACGCTGCAGGACGATCACTTCGTGTCTGCGTCGGCCGTGGGCGGGCACGACACCGACGTACTGCCTGTCCCTGCCAGTCCGCGTGATCCAAACCTTCTGGCCGTGCGAGTGCGGGTTTGCGAACTCGACCACGTAGACCCTTGCTGGCGCCGGGGGGCGACGCTCGCGGCGGTGTCTGATTCTGATTTCATCGTCGCAACCTGCCGCCAAAACGGTTGTTCCGATCAGGCAGGCGATCAGGGCATTTCTGAGGATCTTATTCATGGCGGTTCTCCTATCGTCCAGCTCAGGTTTTTTGCTGCTTTTTAAAGCGGTTTTCTCACCCTGACAGACACGGGCGTATCGGGCCGGGTTAGCGAATAATAGCAAAAAACGTTCCCAGTGGCGAATCAGTAAACGCTCTGTTGAGTTGCGAGGACGTAGAGGTTGTAGAACCCGTGGGCTGCGACGCAGATGCCGAACCCGCGAAGCACCATCAGTCCGCCCAGGTAGACGCCCGAGGCTGCGAAAAACAAAAACGGCATCCATGGGAAGTTGGCGATGTCGCGAATCTGGTCCATCGAAAAATGGTACAGGCTGAACATGACCGCCCCCAGTGTGATCGCTATGATAGCCCATGGTGTTTTTTTCAGGCCGAACACTTGCACGGCTATCAGCAGCACCAGGCCTATCAGCATCAGACGGAAGAGAAATTCTTCGAAGATTCCAGCGCCGAACGCCTGGAGTATTTTTTCCACGGCCTGACCCCACTCGGCAGGATTCACGTCTACGGTTTGCGTTGCCTGTTGTTGAACGAGTCGGCCGGTGAGCTGGCTCATACCGATCAGCGGCACGGTCCAGAGGATCGACTCGCCGAACATGCCTGCCAGGACTTTCGGCTCGATTTTCCACGATGACGGCGGATTCCTTTGCAGCAGGTTCATCGCCACCAGAACCACCACTACGAGCAGGGCAGGCAGGTATGTTTTCGTGCCACCAAATAGCCCCAGCAGTTTGTGCAGGTCATGATGGGCGAGCAGGCTCGTGCCGAAATGGGCCTCTCCGACCTGAAATGCAATCAGCATCGGCAGAATGAACGCGAGGCTGTGCAGCGGACGGAGCGTCTGCTTGTGGTAGGGCAAGGCTTGCGATTTGGCGGGTTCTGCGACCATTGAGATATTATGGCTGCTCTTGAGCGGTGTGCAACTGTTGCTCTTTCATCGAAAGGAACGGGCGGATGCGCCGGACGGTCTTGCCGCCGATGCCTTTGACCTTCGCCAGGTCGGCCGGCGTACGGAAAGCGCTATCACTTTCGCCGCGGTAATCGACGATTCGCTGGGCGATTTTCGGCCCGATGCCCACCAGCCGACGTATCGAGGCGACCGAGGCGGTGTTGGGGTTGATTTTTTCGTTCGCGGTGCTGACTCGCTGAGAATTAACGATGATTCGCCGGCCGATCTGCATGCTGCGATGTATGCTGCGCACCGCCAGCAGACCGCCAGCCAGTACACAAAGGGCAAACAGTGCGGCAAGGTTGCGGCGGGTCCAGCGAAGGTCGAACCGGCGCGGCCCGGAAAGGCTCATTGTTTGGAACCCTTGCGTTTCTTCTGGTTGACCACGCCGTTGCCTGTTGCGAGGGCGGCCTTGAAGTTCCGCAATTCGCGGTAGGACAGTTTGGGCTCGGCATCTGCGGAGCACAGCCCGCCATGCGGCAGATAATGAGGAGGACTATCGGCCAGGCTGCCCCAGCAGATCGTGTTGACGAAGGGCTTGGAGATGGCGATGCGATAGAACGCCTGTAGCCACTCAGCCTGCAGCCGAGGCGACCAAGGTGCATGCCACTGACCCGCCCGTGGGATGGATTCTTCGCCGCCCCATGCGTCGTCACGGTCCGGCTGGGAGTCCGAAGGCACTTGGCAGGTCGTCACATGAACGCTCTTGCCGAGCGAGACGAACGCGTCCAACCGTGAGCTGATCTGCATCAGGTCGCGGACGAAGTGTCCCTCGACCGGCACGCCCATGGTCATCGGCAGGCCGAACGCATCGAATTTGATTCCGCTCTGAACGGCCATTTCCGAATAGAGCATCGGCGGAATGGTTCGCTGGTTGCGGGCGTAGTATTCGCCCCAGGGCAAATCCAGATCGATCAACACCTGGCTTTCGGGCGCGATCTGCTTGACCAGCAGGCAACTGACGCGCGTCAGTTCCATGATCTGCTCGAAATTCAGATTGAACGGGTTGTGCGCGTGGATTCCCGAAATAACTCGCCAGACGCGCACCTGCTTGGCGTATCGCTGAACGGTTCGCTGGATCTGTTCGTAGATCACTTCGCGCAGGGCTTCGTAGTCGTGTTCCCGCAGGTGCAGCCATTCCGGCAACTGCGCCGGGCGGAAATCCACAAGTGGGCCGGCATGGATGGGCTTGTTGATCTTCCCGGCCCAGTTCATCAGCGCGTCGATCTTGTCGTACTGATACAGGCTTTCTTTCGGCTCGGTTTCTTTCCATGGGGTCGGGATCGACGCGAAATCGAACGCCTCCCTCAGCCGGTCGCGGTAGTTGTCGTTTGCAGATTGGAGGCTTGCCTCGCAGCCGAACCCGGTCCGTGCGGCGGCCGAGCTGGACGCCTTGCGCCGCGACAGGAAGATGTCAGCGTGGAAGAGTGCGATTTTTTCGCCGAGCGTCACACCGTCGCAGAGTACCTTGGCGGCCCGTGCGGCGGCTTTTTCAGGCGTCTTGGCCGTCAGCGTCGAGACGAACTCGCGGCGAAGCTGCTCGAATTCTCCATAGAGCCCCTTGGCGTCGCGGAAATCGAACAGGCCCCATTCTTCGCATTTCTGGGCGATCCGCATGATCTGCCCGCGAGCCATTTCCACGTTCAGGTTGTAGGGTTTGTCGCGGTCTTGCAGGCGAGCGGAAGGCAGCATGAATCGGCCGGACTGGGCCGCGTCGGCAACCAGCGACAATCCGCAAGCGCCTGCGACGCGTTTCGAGCAGGTGATTTGTCCATCGGAAAAGGCCATCTCCGCGCGAATCGGCACGTGATCCTGGCCGAACATGTAGGCTCCCACCAGATCGAAATCCTTTGCGGGCGAACCACCAGAGAAGACATCCAGACGTAGCATATCGTTATTTCTCAATCCGATACGAAGTTACGTTCCACCGTGTCGCCGAAGCCGGGCTCCACCCGGCCAGCCGGTCGCGGTGTTCCTGATACAGTCGGCATTATAGCTATCTGTCGCGAATTGGCAATCGCTCACAAGCGGGAATTCTCTCGCCTCATTTGGCCAGTCGCATTTATCGCCAGGCGATGCTTGCCGAAGTTCCCGAAGACGAACCCGTCGAAGCTGAATAAGTTTGCAAGGCATTCAATACATAAACGCAGCATTTACACTTTACGGCATCGCCTGGCCGCTGTATGGCGACCGGATGGAATAAAGACCGGCCGGCAACGAATCGCCGACCGGTTTACTTTTGGGCGCCGTGCCCTGAGCACGGGCCAGCCTGCCCCCTCCATCGCAACGGCTGTAACGTAAGGGATCGCTCGATCCTCACCGCCGCCGCAATCAATACTAACTCCTCGGTTCGAGCGAGGCAGCTACACGAATAGTATATCACGGCGTGATGCTCAGGCAAAAAGATTTGCACCGGCGAGAGGCAGCCACCGTCACGCGCCGGCGAATGGGTCGTGATCGAACGGCTCAAGCGGACAGCCGTCGCAGCGGGCGGTGGGCTTGCAGTAGTTCTTGCCTACACTTACCAACTGGGCGTGGTAGTCGTTCCACAGTTCGACGTCTTCGGGCAGATACGATTCGAACAGATCCTTGATCGCCTCGTAATCGTCTTCCGGCGAGATCAGGCCGTGACGCAACATTATGCGATACGTGTAGGTGTCGACCACGAACGTGGGCTTGTGGGCTGCGTAGAGGATCATACTGTCGGCCGTCTCGCGACCGACGCCGTTGATGGCAAGCAGTTCTTCTCGGAGGGCTGCCACTGATCGGTCGAGGAAACCTTCCACGTCGTCGACCCAGTTTTCGTGCACGACTGCGATGAAATTCTTCAGCCGCTTGGCCTTGACGTTGAAGTACCCGGCCGGGCGGATCAACTCTGCCAACTGCTCGTGCGCCATTTCGTGCAGGGCCGATACGCTCATCACGCCGGCAGCCCGCAGGTTGGCGATCGCCTTTTCCACGTTCCGCCAGTTGGTGTTCTGCGTGAGGATCGCCCCGACGCAGACTTCCAGCGGCGTCTCGCCCGGCCACCACGCCTGATGGCCGAACCGCGCGTGCATCGCTTCGTACAGCTCCATCAATTTCTGCGACGTCTGGCTCATGCCCCAAGCCTAC
>SDBT01009615.1_pt1 | contig 15670 bp, 10 predicted proteins | sample 2277101 | NCBI WGS metagenome assembly SDBT01 (sample SAMN10404973, study PRJNA504765) | marine sediment metagenome | isolation source: marine sediment core GS10_PC15, 103 cmbsf | place: Arctic Ocean: Southern Knipovich Ridge | collected 2010 | reverse complement strand
ATTTTTATCGATGAAAAAGATGGCGTTGATTGTAAACGGCGAAAAAATCGATGATTCGGTTGTACAGCAGGAGGCCCAGCGGCTGAGACCCGATTACGAGCGTTTTTTCAAGGACCAGAGTCCTGCCCAGCAGCACAAACAGTTACTTGAATGGTCCAGGGAGAACGTAATCGAAAAGGTTCTAATCAATCAGCAGGCCGGAAACAGTGATTATATTGTACCGGCAGTTGAACTTGATAGTGCCGTTGCACAAGTCCAAAAACAGCACACATCTGACGCAAAGGCCGAACAGTTAAACACCCAGACCATTGAAAAGATAAGAGCCGATGTAGAACTGGAATTGAAGGTTCAACGGCTTTTGCAGGATATATGCAAAGACCTGCCGCAGCCTTCCGCCCGGCAAATCAGGCAATTTTACGGACAAAACAAGCCACAATTTGAAAAGCCCCAGCAGCTCAGGGTCGGTCACATAGTAAAGCACATAGACTGGAAAACCGACGAGGCCGGCGCCATTGATATAATGAACACCGTGCAGGGCCTGTTGAACAGCGGGGCGGTATTTGAAACGCTGGCTGCGGAATATTCCGACTGTCCGGAAAACGGCGGAGACCTGGGATACATAAAAAGAGGCCAAATGGTCGAGGAATTCGATGATGTCGTGTTCAATCTTGGGCCGGGACAGGTAAGCGATATTTTCCGCACTCGATTCGGTTTTCATATAGCCAAGGTCTATGACCGCAAACCGCCTGTAATTGCCGAGCTTGAAGAAGTTAAAGAAACCATTGCCGAAGAGCTTAGAAACCAGTTACAAGTACAGGCTGTTTATGACTTTGTGGATGGGTTGAAAAGCAGGGCCCAAATCAGGCAGGTATGAAAGGCATTTATTTGCCGGGGGCGTTTTCGAGAACTTATCAATGCCGGGGGCTGAAAAGCCGCTGTGTGAATTTGCCTGCGGGGGATTTTTATATTAAACTTTGGATAGCAACCCAAAGTACCTGCAGGACGCATAGCGGCATCACGTCATTTTGAGGCCTTGTGGGGGGGATAGCTGTATAAGTTTCTTTCCGAGTTGGGTCCCTGCGCATTCAGTGCGCAGGGACCTTTTTTTTAAAAAACAACGGGCGAAATTTTTTTTAGTATTTCTGTTAGTACATATCCGGGCATACAAGTATAATCATATCCGTAAGTTGAGCGTGGTTTTTATTCGAGCGGGCTAACGCATTTGGAAAGATTTTTTTTGATACGCAATGCGGAGGGCTTACAATGTTTTCGTCGGCGAGGTGCGGAGTTGCGGGGTTAGGTTTTTAATCGGTTTATCAGGCGGAATAAAACTGTGAGGTGTCCCTTTTGCAAGGAACAGCAGGACAGGGTCATAGATTCGCGTTCGAGCGATGCCGGAAGAGTAATCAGACGCAGACGACAGTGCCTTGTATGCAAAAAGCGTTTTACCACGTACGAAAGGACAGGTGAAGGTTTTAAGCTTTACGTAGTAAAAAAAGACAAGTCCCGTGTTCCCTACGACAGAGATAAAATCATAGCGGGTTTACAAAAAGCCTGTTACAAGAGACAGGTTTCAGCTGAACGGATTCAGCAAATAGCCGACAGAGTGGAAGAGGACATATTCGGGCGGTCCGACAAGGAGGTGTCGTCTTTGTTTATTGGTGAAAGCGTGATGAAGCATTTGCGTGCGGTCGATAATGTTGCTTATGTTCGCTTCGCCAGCGTATATCGGGATTTCAAGGATGCGGCTGATTTGATAGACGAGGTCAAAGAAACCATACGGGATACCAAAGGCGGCCGAGAAACCATACGGGATACCAAAGGCGGCCGTAAGATGCGTCAGGCGACACTTTTTGACTTTTAGATAAAAGAATATTTTGCGGTTTCGAGCCGGACCGATTCGAAAAGCTGTATTAACCTGTGTGCATGGAGGTACAAGAAAAGGGGATGAGGATGCAGCTGAAAGTGATGAAGACCGACGGCGGTGTCGAGGAGTATTTTCATACGAAGGTCATCGGCACTGTTGGTAATGCTCTAAGTACGTCCGGGCAGACCGATGTCTTCGTGGCCGAGCAGCTTGCCGAGGCCGTAACATACTTCCTTTACCAGAAGCGCAATTCACGTACCGCAGTCAGCAGCGAGATATATTCCGTGATTAAGGCGGTTTTAACAGCCACCGGTTATCACCAGGCTGCCGTCGCCCTGAGTGAATATCACTGCCGCAGGAAAATAAAACGCTCGAGAATTGAGGTTCTTTCGGCTGATATTCGGGAACTGGCCGACGCCGAACGCCTCGGCAGTGCCGGTGAACTGACCTTGAGGTCGCGCTGGGACAAGTCCGAAATAGTTACCGACCTTGTCACAAAGCATGGTGTTTCAAGACAAACCGCGAGGGTTATTGCTTCGATGGTCGAAGAGAAGATTCTTAATATGCAGATTATGGCGGTGCCGACCAGCCTGATAAAACAAATCGTTCTTAACGATGCGGCGGCGATGCTGAGGGCGGGCCGACAGCTTCAAAGCGTGTAATTAGTGTTCCGCTGCGACACTTTCCAGAAGTTTTGTTGTGTTAAGCAGCGTTTTTTCAAGCGCCTCCTGCGGCTCAATCTCCAGCCAGCGGACATTTCTGAAGGTCTTGAACCAGGTGCGCTGGTTCTTGGCCAAGCGGCGGGTGTTCTTTTTTATAAGCTCAACAGAATCGTGCAGAGCGGTTTTGCCGCTAAGATAATCGATTATTTCCGCATAGCCTATCGCGCAGCGAGCCTGTCGGCTGAGTGGTTTTTCTTCTGCCAGCAGAGATTTGACCTCATCGACCAGGCCGTTATCGAACATCTTTTTTACCCGGCGGTTGATTCTGCCGCTGATGTCGGTCTTTTCTCTGGCCAATCCTATTATGGTCCAGTTGTGCCTTGTTTTTTCTGCATCGAATTGCTTCTGCAGTGCCGAAATGCCTCTGCCGGTGAGCTGGTAAACTTCCAGCGCCCTGATTATGCGTTTGGAATCGTTCGGATGTATCCGGTCGGCGGCTGCCTGGTCTATCTTTTTCAGTTGTGCATAAAGCTTTTCCAGGCCGTCATTTTTTGCCTCATCTGCAAGCTGGTCACGGATTCTGCTGTCGCTTGGCGGCCCTTCGAAAAGACCATACAGCAGCGCCTTTATATATAGAGCGGTTCCACCGACAGCAATTACGGGCTTTTGACGGCTTTTAATCTGGGCGACGGCCTCGTATGCCAAACCCAGGAATTTGCCCACATTGAACGAATCGCTGGGCTCAACCACATCGATCAGGTGGTACTTAACCTGTTTTCGGGCCTGGTGGGGCGGCTTGGCGGTGCCGATATCCATGCGCCGATAGACCTTCATCGAGTCGATGCTGATTATCTCTGCACCGGTTCGCCCGGCAAGCTGCCAGGCCAGTTGGCCCTTGCCTGAAGCCGTAAGTCCCAGTATCAGAATCATGGTTATCCTGCCGTTTCCAGCAATTGCTGTATTAGCTTACCAAAAGTGTTATAATACAAAATCGGCGGTGAACAAACAACGATGCTGCGATAAAACGAGGTCTTAAATGCCTAATGTTGATTTCGATATTCAGTTACGCAGCAAGGCCGGCTTGGTCAATGACACTGTCCGGTGGGTTTTGGCGGGCCAGCAGATAGACAGCGAACTTGACCAGGCCCTGCGGTACACACTGGAATCACCCGGCAAGCGGCTGCGGTCGGCGCTGGTGTTGTGGTGCTGCGAACTGGTCAGCGGCGGTATCAATAGAAACGTCCAGGTTGCCGCTGCTGCTGTGGAAATGGTGCACACCTACTCGCTGGTGCACGACGACCTGCCGGCCATAGACAATGACGATTTTCGGCGGGGCAGGCTTGCCTGCCATAAGGCCTTCGGCGAGGCGATGGCGATTCTGGCTGGGGATGCACTTTTGACTATGGCATTCGAGGTCCTTGCCAAAGAGATTGAGCCGCCTTCGCTTGCTGCCGGCCTGATTGGCCAATTGGCTGAGCACGCCGGTGCTGCGGGTATGATTGCAGGCCAGTGGGCGGACCTGAAGGCTGAGAACACGCAGGGCACAGAACAGGTTCTAAAAGCGATTCACACCAACAAGACCGCAAAGATGTTTCGCTGTGCAGCGGTAATGGGGGCCATGTGCGGCAACGCCAATGAAAGACAACTGCGGCATTTGTCGGAATTCGGCACAAAAATCGGGCTTGCTTTCCAGATAGCCGACGACATTCTTGATGTTAACGGCTCAAGTAAGCATCTGGGCAAGACCGCCGGCAAGGACGCAAAGGCCGCCAAGTGCACTTACCCGGCGGTTGTGGGAATAGAAAAGTCAAGGCAATTAGAGAAGGAGCTTGCCCGCCAGGCCGTGGTCGTACTGAAACCCTTCGGCCCCAAAGCCGACATACTCCGGCAGCTTGTCAAAGCACTGCTGCAAAGAACAAAATAGGGCATTGCCCGCACAAGGTTGTTTTTATCACTGTGGGTATTACATCCCCGGGGGCGGGCTTTTGATTGCAATCGGGGCAGGATTGGTGTATGATGATGTGCCTAATGGGCGAATTACTGCAAAAAATAAACAGTCCTGCCGATTTGAAGAAACTGTCGGTGGCTGAGCTGAAGGTGCTGGCTGACGAAATACGTGAATTCATTCTCGGCTGGGTCAGCAAAACAGGGGGGCATCTGGGCAGCAATCTGGGTGTAGTGGAACTGACGCTGGCACTGCACTACGTATTTGATTTCAGCAGTGACAAACTGCTGTGGGACGTCGGGCATCAATGCTACACGCACAAAATCATAACCGGCAGAAAAGACACCTTCAGCCGGTTGCGCCAGGCCGATGGTATAAGCGGCTTTCCCAGCCCCGAAGAAAGTCCCTATGATCAGTTCGTTGTCGGCCATGCCGGCAGTGCAATAGCAACCGCAATCGGGATGACTCTGGGCCAGGTACATCGGAAAAAAAATGACAACGTAGTCGCATTGATAGGCGATGCCAGTATCGTTAACGGCGTTTCCTTTGAGGCATTGAACAATCTCGGCCTGGTCAAGAGGCAATTACTTATAGTGCTCAACGATAACTCCATGGCCATAGACGCCACGCAGGGCGCGGTGGCAAAATACTTCTCAAAGGTCAGACTCAGTCAGACCTACGAGGATTTGCGAAAAACAACCGCCAACATACTCGAGCATACACCGCTTATAGGGAAAACCGTCGAAGAGGCCATCGAGAAGATTAAGAAGAGCATTCGAATGGTCCTGCCGGGCAGCCAGATGTTCGAGAGTCTGAACATACCCTATTTCGGCCCTGTTGACGGTCATGATGTCGGCTCGCTTGTAAAGCTGTTTCGTGCGCTGGGGCATTTAAGGCACCCTGCTATTCTGCATGTCTACACGAAAAAGGGCAAGGGGTTCGGTGCCGCTGAGCAGGACCGGCGAAAGCTTCATTCCACCGGCCCGTTCAAAATCAACGGCGACGCCGTGGAGCCAGACTTGTCGCCGGACAGGCCCAGCTTTACCGCTGTTTTCGGCAGGCATCTGGCAAAGCTTGCCGAAAACGACAGCCGTATTGTGGCTATAACATCAGCAATGTGCGGGGGTACGGGGTTGGAAGAATTCCGGGACAGATTCAGAGACCGGTTTTACGACGTAGGTATCGCTGAGGAAGCTGCGGTTGACATCGCAGCGGGTATGGCAAAAAGCGGTTTGCGGCCGGTTGTTTGTATATACTCGACTTTCCTGCAGAGAAGTTTCGACCAGATATTTCAGGAGGTGGCCCTTCAGAATCTGCCGGTAGTATTCTGCATAGACCGTGCAGGGCTTGTCGGCGCAGACGGCCCGACGCACCACGGGCTTATGGATACCGGTTTTCTGCGGATGATGCCGAACCTGATACTGGCTGCACCGGCAAACGACAGTGAAATGAAATCGGCATTGGAGTTTGCCTTGGCACAGAACAGGCCTGTGTGCTTGAGGTATCCGAAAGCTGCGGCGCCGCAACGCCAATACCGAAGCTGTTCACCGCGGTTTGAGTTGGGTAAAAGCGAGGTTGTTAAAAGCACCGCCCAGCCGGATATTACCATTGTCAGTTACGGCGGTGTACTCGACTACGCGATGGAAGCTGCTGAGATGCTGGACAAGGAAGGTATTGCCGCTGATGTGATAAATGCGCGTTTTGCCTGCCCGGTCGATGAAAAGATTGTCTCTGTGCTGCAGCAGGGCAAAGCGATGATAACCGTCGAGGACCACGGTATCTGCTGTGGATTCGGCTCAGCGGTTCTTGAATCGGCTGCGGCACAATCAACAGGCAGGGACGGTTGCGGCACAACCGGTATGGCAATAGCGATTCTTGGAGCCGGCAGGCAGGTTATAAAACATGATTTGCGCAGTGCTCAGCTTAGCAGGGTGGGTATAAATGCCGATAACATAGTACGCACGGCAAGGCGTATGATTGCCGCTGAACCGCAGGTTTCACACGCGGAACTTGATTAACATTAACGTGAGGTGCCTGAGATGAAGTCGCTGCCGAGGCTGGTTATGTTGGGCGACCGCAGCAAAAAGGCTGTGGCCGACGCTACGGATGAGTTTGCGGCTTTTGTCAGGAACAAGGCCCAAACGACCGCCACAGGACGGATTGAGGACTGTACCGAAGAACTGTTGAAGCAGTGCGATTTTGCCGTGGTATTCGGCGGCGACGGCACGATTATCTCCGCAGCAAGACACTTAAGCGGCAGCAGTGTGCCGATAATAGGTGTCAACCTCGGGAAACTGGGTTTTTTAGCCGAATTCAGCATCGCAGAACTCAAGCAGCTTTTTGCCGACGTAGTGTCCGGCAGGGCGGTGGTGGACAAGCGTATGATGCTTTTCTGCCAGGTCTTGAGTAATGGCCGGGAAAGGTTCCGGTCTTCTGTTATAAATGACGTGTTCATCACCGCCGGCGCGCCGTTCAGGACCATTGAGCTGCAGATTTCCGTGGACGGCCAGCCGCTTGCCGGCTGTGTAGGTGACGGCTTGATTGTTTCCACGCCGACAGGCTCTACGGCCTATAACCTTTCAGCCGGTGGGCCTATACTATCCAGGAATACGCAGGCTATGGTCGTTACACCCATATGCCCACATTCATTGTGTTTCAGGCCCATTGTTATTAATGCCGACAGCAAGGTTGAGACATTCGGCATACGTGTTAACGAAGGCACCACTGTTTCAATAGACGGCCAGATTTCCCTGGGCTTATCCAGGGCGGATGTGGTGCGGGTCGAGCGGGCAAAGAAAGATTTCATGATTGTCAATAATCCGATGCGTACGCAGTGGGATACGTTGGCCACCAAGCTGGGCTGGGCAGAAAAGCCCAAATACAAGAGCTAATGAATAGGGTTATGAACATACAAGGCCCTGTAGAGTAGTTATTATTATGAACAATCCCTTCAGATACGGAACGATGGTGTTTTTGTTAGCGATGTGCTGGGGTTTTGACGCCACAGCTATAGGCCCACCGACAGTACCGCCCAGCAGCATCCGCAGCGGTCTTGTTACCAGTCCCAACCCCATTGATACCAGCCACAATCTGATTGTCACCGGCAACGTAGCGGGGGGAAAACACTTTCGCGGTATTGTGCCTTATAATGCCATTACGGATTTCGGAGGCAGGCTCGGTTCAACTTCGCTTGACTCTTTCCTCAGGCGTTCAACCGGTTCGAATGAGCTTTATACCGGCAGAATCAGACCATACTATTCACAAACCCGCTCCGTAACCACCGCCTGGCCGGGCCAGCCCACCGGTTTTGCTTCGCCAACCACAGCGATTAGGTCACCAGTGTTTCAAAGGCCGCTCGTTGGCACTTTGGGCGCGCAGGAAAATCAATATGCACCTGACTACGGAATACCTGTTTCCGGTATCCGCTCCAGACCTATGTCGATGACGCTGCAGCAGCTGCAAAAAGTCATTACAGACGAAATGGAACTGAGCACCTACAAGATTCCTCCGGCCCTGCTTGGTACAGTCAAATATAAATCAAGACCTGATATTGTGGGATACAGACGGCGGTTAAAGCAATTGCCCGAAGAGGCACCTGCGATAAAGGATGATTTTCCCGGCCTTTGGGAATCTCCTGGCGTTACAACTCAAAGGCCGCCGGACCTGGGCGAAACCATTGAAAGCGTTTATAACCAGCTAAGGCAGCCGGTCAAGCCGCCGGAACCGGACAGGAAAGCCCCTGCCGAAGACAGCGAGGAAAGTTACACCAGCCGGGAAACAATCGGCGCCAGGTTCCTCAAAGAAAGTTTCGAGCAGCAGCTGCAGGATGAGGAACTTATTGGTTGGGAGGAATCGGTTGGAGACCGTTCCGCACAAGAGGGCGTTTTACCTGATAAAGGCATCGATTTATCCAACCAGGCGAAGGTCGTTTTGGGGCGGTTTAAAAATGCCGGTGAATTCTGGGAATTTAAGTTCAAAGAGCACATTGATGCTGCTGAAAAGTACCTCAAACAGGGCAGATACTACCGCGCTGCCGATGCGTACACGCTGGCTTCGATTTATAAACAAAATGACCTTGTTGTCTATGCGGGCAAAAGTCACGCGCTTTTTGCGGCAGGTGAATACATCAGCAGCGCCTTGTTTCTTTCGCGAGCGCTCGGGGCATTTGGCGAATACGCTGACACCAAAGTTGACCTTGTTGCGCTTATAGGCGACAGGGACGTGGTGGACAACCGTATACTGGAAATTCAGCAGTGGCTGGAAAAGAGCGATGCCGGCGAACTGCATTTTCTTCTGGGGTATGTTTATTACCGCATGGGCAGGTTGGACGCGGCCCAAAAAGCTCTGCAGGCCGCTTATGAAAAGATGCCGGATTCAAGGGCGGTCGGTGTTCTTAAGGAAGCTGTTAACCGGGCACAGCAGAAATAGCCGTATTCAAAATCTATTCACTTCCGTAAAAACAATGCACCGTATGTTGCAGCAGAAGCCGGATTCTGCGACAATCAGCCGTTGCCGAAGGCTTTTTCTTTTTTGACTCAGACCAGCAAAGGAAACGTCCCTTTGAAAGACTCGGATTCTAAAACAAAGCGAACCCATAAAGACAGCAGCATACAGCAGGTTCTCGGCGCCGGTGGGCTTGTCGCTGAATCTTTTACCGGATTTGAGGTAAGGCCCCAGCAGCTTGAAATGGCTGTGGCGGTTCGCCGAACACTGTCAAACGGCGGCCGACTGGTTGTAGAGGCCGGGACGGGCGTGGGAAAAAGCTTTGCCTATCTTGTACCAGCTATTGAAACACTTTCCAAAGCGAAAGCAAAAATCCTGATAAGCACTTACACCATAACACTTCAGGAGCAGTTGATAAACAAGGACATTCCGTTTCTGGCCGATTGTCTGCCGCAGAAGTTCACCGCGGTGCTGGCCAAAGGCAGGGGTAATTATCTTTGCAGGCGCAGGCTTGAGTTTGCGCTTGGCCGGCAGAGGGGGCTGTTTGATGATTTCAGCGGGCAGCTGGAGAGCATAAACGACTGGGCCGCACGTACAAAAAACGGCTCATTGAGTGACATACCCTTTACCGTCAACAGCCGGGTCTGGGACGCGGTTAAAAGTGAACACGGTAACTGTCGGTCGTCCAGGTGCCCCTTTTTCCAGAAGTGCTTTTACTTTCGGGCCAGACGTTTATTGGACGCTGCCGATATTATTGTCGCCAACCACGCCCTGATGTTCAGCGACCTGGTTCTTAAAGAAAACCAGGCATCGGTACTGCCGGATTACGGATACGTTATTATTGACGAGGCCCATAATATAGAGCACGTGGCGGAGGAACACTTCGGCATAAATATCAGCAATCGAATGGTACGGTATCTGCTCGAGGGCCTGTACAATCCGCGAACGCACAAAGGGCTGCTTGGCTCTATGGATTCACAAAAGACAATCGACACAGCCGCAGCCGCAGCCCGGCAGGCGAATATTTTCTTTAAGAACGTGCAGGATTGGTACCAGCAGACACAGGACCAGACCGCGGGCAGGTGTTACAGGAATTTCATCGATGATAATCTTTCGGGACATTTGAAGAATCTGCGGTCGGCGCTTAATGAGCTGGCTGCGAACAGCGAAGATATTGACGAAAAGCTTGAGCTGGTTCGTTATATCGACCGCTGCGGGGCCTTCATTGAAAGCCTGAACTGCTTTTTGAGCCAGGACAAAAAAGAATATATTTACTGGGTCGAGGAACAGTCGCAGACAGGGCCTTCGGTTAGCCTCAAAAGTGCGGCAATAAATGTCGGAGAAGATGTTAAACGATGTTTGTTCGACAAGTACGGGTTTGTGGTACTTACAAGCGCCACGCTAAGCAGCGGCTCGACCGGTCAAAAAAGCAATTTTGACTTTTTCGCCGGGCGCATCGGTCTGGACGACTTCGAGGCTGTTAAGCTCGGCTCGCCTTTTGATTATTCAAGGCAGGTCACTATGTACATCGAAAAAGACCTGCCGGACCCGAACCACGAAAGTTTCGTGCCCCTTGCCGCCGAAGCGGTAAAAAAATACATACTTAAAACTAAAGGAAGAGCCTTTGTACTTTTTACCAGTTATACAATGCTCGAAAGCGTAGCCGAAACTGTTGCCGACTGGCTTGACCAGCAAGGTCTTGAACTACTGGTGCAGATACCGGGCGTCAACAGGACTACTCTGCTGAACAGCTTCAAGTCGTCGGCAAGGTGTGTTTTATTCGGCACCGACACCTTCTGGCAGGGTGTTGACGTGCCGGGCGAGTCACTGAGCAACGTCATTATTGCACGGCTGCCGTTTGCTGTTCCCAGCAGACCCCTGACCGCCGGCCGCATCGAGCAGATAACCCAGCAGGGCCGCAATGCTTTTCTCGAATATCAATTGCCCCTGGCAATTATTAAATTCAAGCAGGGGTTTGGCCGGCTTATTCGCACCGCCACCGATACCGGCATTATAGCAATCCTAGACAGCCGCATAATTAACAGACGTTATGGTGCCAGGTTCCTGTCGGCAATACCGCAATGCAAAACCCAAATCGTCGTTTCTGAAAAGTAAGGTTGCTTGACGCCAAATCCGTCTTTTTGCCTAAAGCAATTAAGCAAAATGCCCGGATATTTTTTCCAAAACGCGGCTGAACAACCGACTGTCACGCCCGTATATAATAAAAAGTCTTTTTGGGCTGAGGTTTATTTCTACTTCCTCCCTCCTGGCCTCAGCCCGTTTTTTTTCTTGCCTGATTATGATTTCGGTGGTAGTTTTGCTTACCCGAGCTGACATTGCCTTCAACAAATCAATTTTAAGGGTTTCTTATCATGCGCGCAAAAACAGTTTTTCTAACGGTCTTTTCCCTTCAGATTGCTTTTAGCGTTCAGTTAAATGCCGCCGAGGATATGGCGGTCCGCAGAAACTATCTGCAGCGTATCCTTTCGGTTCTACCGCCGGAGAAACCTCAGCGCGGTGCAGTTTCCCGGCTTGACCCTACGTGGCGTGCCTGGCTGGAGCGCACCGGCGAACTTCCGCCGAATTTTGACGCCATGCCTTCCTTGCCTTTTCTGCCCCAGCCGCTGGTACTGGACGAAGGCCGTAAAAATATTCCCGTCAGGACACCTATGCAGTGGGCGAGAAAAAGGCAATGGATACAAGAGCAAATCAAGCACTGGGTAACGGGAACCTTTCCCCCCGCCCCGAAGAACCTGCGCGTCAGGGCCTTAAGCCGCAGAAAAGACGCAGGTGTGACCATAAGGCAGGTCCAATTACAGTTTGGTCCGGGCCTGAAAGCCAAAATGACCGTTGAGTTGATTATCCCTGGGGGACCTGGGCCTTTTCCTGTTTTTATGACACAGGCCAACCACAGAAACTGGGCGCTTGTCGCGGTCAGGAGAGGCTACATAGGTTGTGTCTATGCCGGAGCCGATATCAAGGATGATACCGAAGCATACGCAGATATATGGTATCCGCAGTACGATTTTACCCGGCTGATGCGCCGCGCCTGGGGCGCTGCCAGAGTAGTTGACTATCTCTACACGCTGCCTGTTGTGGATAAGCAGCGTATAGGTATCACCGGCCACAGCCGCAACGGCAAGCAGTCGCTTATGGCAGCGGCCTTCGACGAAAGAATAAAAGCGGTCGTTACCAGCAGCGGCGGAACCGCCGCCGAAGACCCCTACCGCTATACCACCGAGAGATTCAACAACGAAACAATCGCGCAAATAACCACAAATTTCCCCTACTGGCTGCATCCGAGACTGCGTTTTTTCGTCGGCAACGAACACAAACTGCCGGTCGACCAGAACCTTATGATGGCCCTGGTGGCCCCGCGTGCCCTTATGCTCAGTACCGCTGTCACCGAGCGCCAGGGCAACCCGTGGGGTATAGAGCAGGCCTATCTGTCGGTTCAGCAGGTGTACAGGTTTCTCGGTGCCGAAGATAAGCTGGCGATTCGTTTACGCCCGGGAAGGCATGACACCGCCGCACGGGACATAGAAGCTTACGTTGACTTTTTCGATTATGTGTTCGGCCGCAGCAATATCCAGCCCCCAAAGAAGCTGTTTTATGATTACAGTTTCCCCAAATGGGTGCATTTAAGCGGCGAAAAAACAGACCCGTTGGCGTACCAGCCAAAAGGACTTGATGAGCTTTTGGTAAAAACGAACAGGAATAAAGTCCTTACACAAGCCGATTGGCACCGGAAAAAAGAAGACATTAGACGTCGTATCCGCTGGGCACTTGGCGCCGAGCCGGCAGGCGCAACTAATCCGGGCCCCAAAGATATTGCAAGGCTGCCGCATAAAGATGCCTCTTACTCCGGTGACCATATCGCCCGCACCATAGGCCGACCTGAAGTCAGAAAAAGCATGGGCCGGGTCGTTGTAGGCCACTATAACGGCTTTGGCGACTATCTGGAGGGTAACCTGTACTATCCTGTTGGTGAAGATGGCAAAACTGCTAAGAAGAATCTGCCCGTTGTCATACATCTGCACGGATACGATTATCCCTCCGGCTGCGCGTACAGCCAAAACATAATCGATGATTTTGTCGAACGCGGGTTTGCAGTATTTATTTTCGACCAGATTGGCTTTGGTACACGCATACAGGAAGGGACACTTTTTTATCAGCGCTACCGGCACTGGTCAAAGATGGGGCGCATGGTTGCCGATACAAGCGCTGCCGTTGACACGCTGCAGAATCTGGAAATCGTTGACAAAAACCGCATATACGCGGCAGGTTTTACGTTGGGCGGAACTGTGGCTGTTTACGCTGCTGCGCTGGACGAGCGTATTGCAGGTGTAATTTGCGCAAGCGCTTTTACGCCGATGCGCCTTGATAGCGCAGACAAAGGTACCGAAGGCATCTATAGTTATTCGCATCTTCACGGCCTGATACCCCGCCTGGGATTTTTTGTTGGCCGCGAAGAACATATACCCTACGACTTTCACGAGATTCTGGCCTGTATTGCGCCGAGACCGGTTCTTGTTATCGCGCCGGTATGGGACCGCTATGCCACCTTTGAGGATGTAAAAAAGTGTGTTCAACGCGCCGAAGACGTTTACAAACTCTTAAAGGCCGGTACCGGCATAAAGTTATACGCCCCGCAGCACTATACCGTGTACGAACCTGCTGCCTGGCGCCTGAGGCTGCTGCCTGAAGTTAAGAAAGTGATGTTTGAGTGGGTAACGGAAAAGTTCAAATAAAGTTCGCCGCCTTATTACTGTGTCTCTGAGGTTGTTAATTAGATGACTTATGGGTGTGCTTTTATCGCTCAGGCATAAACTGTGTATGAGTGGTTTTCGGGTTTGCCTTACAGCAAAGCTGTGCTGAAATATCGCTCGGCACGGTCGGGCAGCACCGTGGCGATATTGCCGTTGATTTTCTTTGCCAGTTTTCTGGCGGCCCAGACATTTGCACCCGCGCTGATTCCGACCAGCAGGCCGTGTTCTTTGCCCAGCTGCCGGGTGGTTTCTATAGCGTCTTCGTCGCTTACTTCCACCACTTCATCCACAAGTGACACATCCAGCACATCGGGTATGAAACCGTCGCCGATACCCTGAATCTGGTGTAGCCCCGGTTCGTGACCCAGCAGCGCAGAGACGTTTTTGGGCTCGGCTGCAACTATTTTCGCATCAGGTTTGTGCTCTTTGAGAAATTTTCCCACGCCTTGCAATGTCCCGCCGCTGCCGACACCGGCCACAAAACAGTCGATTTTGCCGTCCATTTGACTCCACAATTCAACAGCCGTGTGCTCGTAGTGCACCTTTGGATTGGCCTGGTTCTGGAACTGCTGGGGCACAAAGACCCTTTTATCTTCAACTGCCATCTGCTCCACGGCGGTGATGGCCCCTGCAATGCCCTGCTGGTCGGGGGTAAGTACCAGATCGGCGCCGAGGGCCTTGATGAGTTTCTTTCGCTCCTGGCTCATGCCTTCAGGCATGACAATCCGTACTTTGTAGCCCATCAGGTGTCCCACTAATGCCAAACCTATTCCTGTGTTACCACTGGTGGGTTCAACGATGATTGAATCGGCACTTAGTTTACCGTCCCGCTGGGCGGCCTGCAGCATTGCCAGCGCTACACGGTCTTTGATACTGCCGCCCGGGTTAAGAAACTCCGCCTTGGCGAATACCCGCTCACCGTTAAGCTGCAGCAGAGCAGTGTTACCGATTAATCCAAGTATGTCGCTTGTATGCATAATATCAATTCGCTGCGGTTTTTCATTTTTTTTGTAATTCTCGGTAAATTGTCCTTGCTTTTGTTTTATAATTTAGTATAATTTGTCCCGCAATACAAGCCAAAAAGGTTAAATTGGCTTTTTGGTACCAACACCTGTTAGCAGGGTGTTCCTGCTGCGGTGTTTTTTTGTTGGAGATTTTTGGCGCCCAGCGGGTGTTTTTGCCGATGTCGCCGAACAGGGTGTAAATTCAAGCTTTTCTTACAGGACTGGGATTTTCTCGCTTTCTCCTCTCCCTCCGCTCCCAGTCCTGTTTTTTTTGTGGTTGAAAGCAAGCTGTACGCTGCGATACCTTTGGCGCACTTTATTCGGTTTCAGTATCTTCTACAGATAACTTTTGCGCCGCGTTGATAATTGACAAAAAAGTACCTCAAGGCGTCAAGAGGATGGTCATAAACGCCGTCTTTCAGCGGCAGTTCCACACCGCTGCCGGCAGCGTCTTCGGGGTAATGATAACAACGCAGGGCCTCTATCAAACGCACACACCTTGGCGAAATTATCAGCCTGCTTTGCCCGTCGCCGCTGCGAATGGCCCTGCGAATCAGCTTAATACCCTCCAGAATTCCGCTGCGCCTGTACCGGATGGGAATACCCAGCGCCCTCAGTTCCCTGATTACACTTGTGCCGGTAACGTCGTTTACACCAGCACCAGCGGGGTCGCAAAAAGTCGCAGCTACACGTTCCTGGCAGCACGGTGTCCGTACTTTTACGGCTTCAGCGTGACGGTCAATCGTGGCCCTGCTTCTAACATACTCGTCAATTACACGCACCGTCCCTTCACTGTCAACCTGCATCCAAAGGCACACGAACGGATTGACGTACCCAAAATCCAGCGACCGGTACAAGGGCAGAGCCGGACTATAATCGACCTCTTTTACGTGTACGGCAAGGTCAAATTCGTCAAAAACCACATTCTCCAGACTGGGCCGCATGCAGAGCATCTCCGATTCCCAGCAGGCCCTGCTGGA
>SDBT01009614.1_pt1 | contig 15671 bp, 20 predicted proteins | sample 2277101 | NCBI WGS metagenome assembly SDBT01 (sample SAMN10404973, study PRJNA504765) | marine sediment metagenome | isolation source: marine sediment core GS10_PC15, 103 cmbsf | place: Arctic Ocean: Southern Knipovich Ridge | collected 2010 | reverse complement strand
AACAATAATTACAAACCAATAGAAAAAAATAAAAAGAATTATAAGAAAGAATGGCAAAAAATCGAAAGGGATTTTTTGAAAACACTTTCAGGGGTAATGGGAATTGATTGGCCTAAAAATAGAAAAATAATTAAGGCGATGATTTCCATTAATCCGATATGCCCGCGTTTTTTGAGTAATTGGAGTTTTTCTATTTTTTATGACTATGAAAATGTCAATGACGCGGTTGAGGTTATAGCGCATGAAATTTGTCATTTTCTGTATTTTGAGAAATGGAAGGAATTATATCCAAAAATGGATTGTAAAAAATTTGAAGCGCCAAATATAGAATGGCACTTAAGTGAAATTATCGCGCCTATAATTTTGAACGATGTTAAAATTCAAAAATTATTGGCAAAAAAGGCGGGTTTTTATCCCGAGCACAAAGGAATGAAAATTAACGGCAAAAACGTTCCAAAATATTTTACGGCTTTATATAGTAAAGGCAAAAAATTTGAGGTATTTTTAAAAAAGGCGTATCAAGATATTAAAGACAATAAAAAATATATCAATAAATTATTATGAGTATTGTTGTTTTCAAAATAGACAAAAAGATAGATTTTCAAAATCATTTGATTAACGCGAATGTTTATACTAAAAGAGTTATTCCTCCTGGAATGGATGTCGAATATTATAAAAAAATGGAAAAGGCAGGGGAAAAGGAGCGACATCGTCTTTTTGATAAAAAAACAGAGTGGTTTTATGATCCCAAAAAGAAAAAAATAAGGAATTTAGCTGTGAAGCAAGTTCAGGAAGCTTGGGGATTAGTAGAAAAAAAATATATAAAAAGAATGGAGAAAATTCACGGCCGGAAATTTCCATTTAAAAAAATTCGCGGGATTTTAAGTACTGCCTTTGGTTATGGATATAACTTTCGCAGAGATGAAAGCTGGTTCGCCTGTTCCTATAATTCACCATTAAGATCTATTGATATAGCTACTCACGAAATAATGCATTTAATATTCCATTATTATTTTGACGGATGGGCAAAAAAATTCATGTTAACCGAAGCCCAAATGTGGGCGATTAAAGAATCTTTTAGCGTTCTTTTAAATATAGAATGTGACGATTTATTAATAAGGAAAAGTTTAGGATACCCAAGCCATCAGAAATTACGCGAAATAATTTCAAAAGATTGGAAGAAATATAAAAATTTTGAGAAAGTTTTAGACAATATTTGCGAATATGTAAAGAAAAATAAGTTGTTTCTGTAATTTATGAAAGAAGTTACTCCATCAATTAAAGTTATTATAAAGAAGAGAAATAAAATTCTTCTTATTAAGACACTAGAAGGCGGGTATGATATTCCCGGTGGCAGAGTTGAATATGGCGAAACAAATCAGGAGGCTTTAAACCGCGAACTTAAAGAAGAATTAGGGATAACTATAAATACTGGAAAATTAAACCTTTTCCATAGTTGGAGCTATGTTTCTAAAAGTAAAAATCGCCATTATGTATATGTGGTTTATTTATATTCTGGGAAGATAATTGGTAAGTTAAAAAAAATTGAAGTGAAAGATATTGTATGGATGGATATTAGTCAAATTCATGAACTTAAACATATATCTTATTTTAAAAAGATGCTTTTAAAAGCGTTTAAATAAAAGTATTTTAAACTTTGAGTTATCCACAACCCCTGTTTGACACGTGGTGGTTTTACTTTACAATAAAAATACGTCATCCAACCACTCGATAGAGATGACGATGTCATCCACTCATAGAGATGACAATAACCGCCTTGGTTGTCCGCGCAGACGACCGACATAGCTCTTTTACATATTCTTTTTTACACAAGCCTCGTCTCTACGGGGCTTTTTCTTATATTTTCAATCCCAGATATTTTACAAAAAAGGTAATTATAAAAGATTGTAATTCTACTATTTTATAAATTGGCCTTCCTCGACCGTGCCCCGCTTCTTTTTCGGTAAATATAAAAACATTATTTTCTTTATTCACTGATTGAAGCATGGCTGCTATCTTTCGCGCATGGAGAGGATTGACCCGGTTGTCTTTTTCCGCAGTTGTGAATAAAAAATTCGGATATTCTACTTCGCTTTTTACATTATGATAAGGACTCCATTTTAAAATATTTTTCAATTCTTTCTCTATTTTAGGATTTCCGTACTCACTAATCCACCTCATTGCCATTCCAAATTTCGGGAAACGCACCATATCCGTAAGCGGCACCATTGAGCAAACTGCCCCAAATAAATCCGGTCTTTGAATCGCGACAGCGGAAACAAGTAATCCTCCATTGCTTCCACCCATTATTCCAATATGTTCTTTATTGGTATATTTTTGGGAAATTAAATATTGCGCCGCCGCGATGAAATCATCAAAGCTATTTTGTTTGTTTTCTTTAATTCCGTCTTTGTGCCATTTTTCACCGAATTCTCCTCCACCTCGAATGTTAGCCCCCACATATATTCCACCCCTTTCTATCCATGGAATAATTCCTTTATCAAAAACAGGCGTTTCCGAAATTGAAAAACCTCCATATCCATAAAGAATGGTTGGATTTTTTCCGTTTTTAACAACATTTCTTCTACTAATTATAAACATTGGTATTTTAGTTCCGTCTTTTGATTTACACCATTTCTGGCTGACTTTATAATCACCAGGATTTATCGGATTTTTAATTTTTCGATACTCCGTATGTTTATTTGAGTCCGGATTGTATCGGTATATTATTTTGGGAAAAGTAAAAGATGAGATACCGTAAAAAAATTCTTTTTCTTCTCTATTGGTCGAAATTCCGACGATACTGGAGTATGGCGGAATAGAAATTTTTTCTTTATTTTTTCCGCTATGATTAAAAATAAAAAGAAGGGCAGACGCGTTTTTTAAATACTCTATAATTATTTTATTTTTACTTACCCTAAATCCTTCAATCGCGTATTTCTTTTCTGGGATTAATTCTTTCCAATTCTTAATTGAAGTAAATAAGTTTTTTATAGGGGCAGAAAGGATTCTAAAATTGTCAGCTTTATAATTAGTTAAAACAAACGCTTTATCGCGCGCGAACCATAGATAAAATTTTGCCCCAACCTCTTTGCTTAAAAGGAAAAGTCTTTTTTCCTTTATATCAAGAATATAAATATTATTTTCAACCCAGTTTTGACTTACATTTATAGAGAGGTACCGTCCGTCAATAGAAAGAGTAATTCCTAACATATCATCTTTTGGTCTATTTTTGCCGAATATCAATTCGTCTCTATTGGGGTTATTTTTTAATTTATGAAAGTACACCCTAGAATAAAGACTCTCTTCATTTTTGGGAACGGTATTGGGCCGTGGATTTCTGGTGTAGAAAAATCCAGAATCATCCGGCAGCCAGGCCACAGAAGAATAACGGCAGTTTATAATCTTTTCGGGTAGATTTTTTCGATTGTTGATGTTTTTAATATAAAGTGTGGCCGCTTCCGAACCGCCCCGCGAGAGGCCGTAAACCACATACTTCCCGGTTCTTGACGGAAACCAATAATCAAGCGAGATTGTATCGCCCTTATTCATTCCATTCGGATCGATTAATTTTACTGGCTTACCATGGAGTCCATCTTTAAAGTAAGCGGCGGATTGATTTTTATTTGGTTTCTTTTCAGAATAAAAATATCTGCCTTTTATAGGATAAGGATTAGAAAAGGTCGTTGCCTTGAAGTTTTTAGCCAGTTCTTTTTGAAAAATTTTGAAAACGTCGTCTTTTAGGTTGAATTTCAGATATCTATTTTGTTGGTTTATCCATTTTTTAGTTTCTTTATTATCTGGGTTTTCCAGCCAGCGGTATGGATCATTAACTTCGTATCCGTGTATTTTTTTAACTATATTTTTTCGTTTTGCCTTAGGAAAATTCATAAGAATATATTATAAGCCTTTTTATATTATGAAACCATTTGACAAGTTGTTCGGTAAAGGCTGTGAGATCTTCTGGAAATTTTATGGATGTAGTTGATGCAGTTCTTCCCAGAGAACTCGTGTTAAACACTGGTAGTTGTGTCCCGAACCTGTCCAGGCGATGACTGTAATTCGGATACTGGCGGGTGCCCCAGTGACGGGAGTTGTGGGCAGGACTGCAGTTAGTGTTTATGGGCAGATCAAAAATCTTGATCTGCCCATTTTTATTTTATCAGCCAATTTCTCCAATCTTTTTGAAACTGGTCATATGAAGCCCTAAAATATTTTTTACATAATTCTTCTTCATTATCTCCGCTATTTTTTATTTCTTTTATAAAATTTAACAATAATTCCATACCGTATTTCTCGAGGCAATATTGAACAATGCTCCCGGCGAGCGGATATAAATCGCCGGGCAAATTCATTTTCCATAAGTCCCATGAGGTGTTAATTGCTTCTTCGGAGTAGTTTATGGAATTTGTGTGTTTTTTTCTGTCTGTTTTAGTGCCATCAAAATAAACGCATATCCCTTCCGCCCACAGACTATTTGCCGAGAAATTCTCGGGAGGATTTATACTGCCCAATAAAATATGTGTCAGTTCATGGCCGGGGGATTGTTTAAGATGTCCATGTATTTCTTTTTGCTTGGGGAATGACACGGCGGGGACTATGCCGATTTCTTTTGTGGCGTCAATGGAAGGATATACATAAAAATTAACTTCGGGAATATTTTCAATTTTGAATAACCCGGCATTTTTAATATAAATATCTTCGCGTTCTTGAATCCATTTTGCCGGGACACTCAAGTTGGGATAAATATGAAAAATTATATGTTTTGTTTTATTTATTCCCCAATTGTCAAAATAGCCGCCATATTTAAGAGATTCGATGCTATTTTTTGTATCTTTTATCCACTGCGCCATATTTATAAAATAGCATTTTTAAAAACAAATAACACTTTTGATATTTATTTGATATGATTAAAACATATGTGGAATTGGAGTAAATATACCCAAAATGCAAAAAATCGGCTGCCAATAGGTTTTTTAGTAGAGGCTGTGAAAATTCTAAAATCAATTGATTCAGCCGGCAACAACGCGCTTGATATTGGTTGCGGTGCTGGTGTTGACGTCAAATACATGGCTGAAAACGGATTTAATGTTGAGGCAATTGATTCAGATTTAAGCAGTATTGAACAAACAAAAAAGATATGCGCTGGATTACCAGTTATCGCTACTCAAAAAGATATTAAGGATTTTGATATAAAACCGAATCATTACCAATTGATTATAGCCTGGAATATTTTGTCTTTTTTGAAGGAGAAAGATGAGATTAATAATCTTTTATTAAATATCAAAAATGGCCTAGTTAAAGACGGGATTTTTGTTTTTAGTATCTTTGGTCCGGAAGATGATTGGGTAAAAAACGGTTTTATTAAATCTTTTTGGACTATTGATGAAATCAAAAAGATATTATTGGGAATGATTTTTTTGAAAATTTCAGAGGAAAAACAAAAAGGAAAAACAGCTGCGGGTGAGAACAAATTTTGGCATAAGATAATGGGAATTAGCCAGAAGCTTTAATTATTTTTTTATCCCCACCCCATTGCCTTGACGCTTTGTCTTATAAGTACGAAAATTAAAGAGATGAATAAAACTGCGCTTTGGGTAATTACAATTTTAATAATCATCGGGGTTGGATTTGTTTTATGGATGAATCCATTAAGCGGTGAGAGAGTGACTACTTATAAAGACAAAACACCGGAGGGTGTTTTAGCTGATTTCCCGGCTGACCCGAACATAAAGGAAGTTCTTAGAAATCAGAAAGTTTCTGCCAATAATGAAACGGAATTTGCTTATTCATATACGACTACAAAAGAATTAAAGGAAATATTGACTGATGTAGTAAACTACGCCTTGTCAAAAAATTTGGCCGACATCCAGAATGGCGACGGGATAGACGAAAACGGCAATGATTATTTTTACTTTATCGCCCAAAACGAAGCCAAAACAGAAATATTATCAGTTAGTATTTCAGTTGTTCCCAATTCCAACGACGGCCGCCTCCGCGTGGATGTGAGTATATTTGAGAAATAAGTATAGCCCCTGACTTTTTAATAATAGGAGTATATAATTATAATTAAAGTATTTGTATAATTCATTTTTACAGGTGGATTCTGCACATTTATAATATTTTAAGGAGGAAAAAATGGAAGGGGTAAAAATGTTGATGCCCGAAGATTTAGTTATAGATGTTTCCCCTTTGGACAGTAAAGTACTAAAGCCTTTTGTGCTTAATTTTCTCGAAAAACCTGATTTTCCTGTTGGGTCGGGCTTAGCTATAAAAGCATCCAATGTAACATCTATGATTACTACTGGCGGGAACGATGTGCTTGACTACAACTACGATGACTGATTGTCGCATTTCTAACATTCTTTTTACTAAGAGCTCGTTGTAAAGACGAGCTCTCTTTTTTAATAATTTCTATTCTTTTTTGAAGTAATTTTATAGTTTTATTTGTTTTCGCGTTTTTGAACTTATTATAAATAGGGTTTTTGAGTTCTTTGATTAATAATTTTTCTGTGCGAAGAGCATATGGCAGTGCTTTTTTATATTGTTTATTCACTAAATAACAAATCATTAAGTTTGCGTTAGCCCCCAAGCTATTTTTACCTAAATAATTCAGTTCTTTTTTAAACCATTTTTCAGCATTTTTAAAATCGCCCATCGTCAAATATATATTACCTACAGCCAAACTTCCTCTCTGATTTTTAGGCAGAGATTTCATCAGATGATAAGAAAGAATTGCGAAACGCAAAGCTTTTTTTGAATCTCCAAGTATTTGATAAATTCTACTTAGGCCACGAAGGGCTAAAGGGTATTTTGGATTATGTTTATAAATATCTTCATAAATCTCTTTTGCTTTTTCGGCATATTGTCTAAGCAAACGTTTTCGTTTCTGGGTGTTTCTAATTTTTTCGGTTTTGAAAAGAATTAAATGATCATAAAATAGCGCAAGTTTGTATTTAAAATTCTCGTTAAATAAATATTTTTTATTGTATTTTTCATAGATAAGAATAGCCCAACGATATTTTCGTTTAGCATCGGCTTCTATAGCTACCCCATTGAGGTATTTTTTTATTTTATAAGGAGGTGTCTGCCCCAGTTTTTTTTCTATTCTGTTGTTTTGGTCGATTGACATATAAGTAATTTAATTATACTAATTGTAGTAGAACATTTACAATATTAAGTAATTACCAATAATACAGTAAGGAGGAGTAGAAATGAAAGATATTATTTTGCTTATTACAAGCGGCTGGGATAAAAGTCTTGATTCGGTAATCGAAATACTGAAAAAGAAAAAAGTGAAATTTTTCAGATTCGATACAGAAACGTTTCCTGGCACTGTGAGTATTGGAGTAGAATTCTTCGGACCAGAAATTAATGGATTACTAGAATGTGGTGGCGCGTCTATCGAAATTGAACAAATTAAAAGTTGTTGGTATAGGCATGTTTCACCATCTGGACTATTAGGAAATGTAACAAAAAATTACCTGAAGTTTATTCAAGGGGAGTCGAAAACAGCCTTATGGTCTCTTTATACATGCTTAGACGTTTTTTGGATGAATCATCCTCTTTTTGGTTCTCGTTTATTGGGAAATAATAAGCTTTTTCAGATAAAATCTGCTGCGGGTGTTGGGCTTAAAGTTCCGGAAACCATTATTTCAAATAACCCTGAAAAGCTTGTATATTTTTGCAGAGCACACGGAGGAGAATTAGCGGTTAAACTTCTGAGCGGACATGTTTTTCTGCCAAAAGGCAGTAAAGATAGTATGTGTGTTTACACTCAGCTGGTTTCCGAGAATGATTTAATTAGTAATTTTCAAGCTATCCAAATGGCGCCTGTATTGGCCCAAGAGTATATCCGCAAATATTTGGAATTACGGATAACAATAGTGGGACAGAAAATATTCACCTGCGCTATTTACTCCCAGAACAGCGATAGAACTCTTCATGATTGGAGGCGGTATGATTTTTCAAAAGTGAAACATGAGATTTTTGATTTGCCGAAAGGAATCAAAGAGAAGTTGTTAAAATTTATGACTGTCTGTAATCTCCAATTCGGGGCAATAGATATGATTCTCACCCCGGATGATGAATATATTTTTCTTGAAGTCAATCCTCAAGGTCAATGGGGGTGGATTGAGGAATTAACTGGGTTGCCGATTTCTAATGAAATAGCGGAGATTTTAATAAGTCCCCCAAAGACATGATCTGTCTGCAATATAATTTACAGGCGCAAAAAGGGCATAATATAGAGGGTGATAGAATATTATTGCCCTCTTTTTTTATGCTAAAATAAAAAATATATGGAGAAAGATATTAAAGTAAAACTTTCAAAAAGAATATCATTATACGGTAAGTTTAAAGGTTCTTTTAAAAAGCCTTTATTTATAATTGTGCATGGTCTTCCCGGAACTATGGATGAAGAATTTTATTACTCCGCAGTTTTGTGGTTTCAAAAACGCGGATTTTCAACATTTCGGTTTAATCTTTACGGTTGCCAAAAAAATGCTCGTCAACTTATGGATTCTACTCTTAAAACTCATGCTGCCGATCTTGATGCTGTTGTTGATTATTTCAGGAAAAAAGGCATTAAAAAAATATTTATTGCAGGGCATAGTTTTGGCGGATTGACTATTTTATCTTCTCATAATCAAAACTTTGACGCAGCAGCGTTTTGGGATCCATTTTATAAAATCTCGTTCACGAAAAAGGAATACGGTTTGCCCGGCGGCAAGTATATTAAAGCAATAAATGGTTATTTAATGAGGTGGGGAATAAATATAGTTATTGGAAAAAAAATGGCTGAAGAAGTAGATTCTCTTAAATGGAATTTTATCGCGAAAGATTTTGAAGTTCCCTTTAGGGTAATTATTGCCGGACAGGGGCTGCTTAAAACTGCAAGGAATTATCTTAATGGAGCTGGAGTAAAAAGTGATCTGGTAATAATTAAAGGAGCAACACATTATTTTAATGATCAAAAAGGAATACAAGAAAAAGTTTTTAAAGCTTCGGAGAGATGGTTTAAAAAATTTATGTAAATTTATTGGAATCAGTTTTTATTTATCATGAAAAAAAATATTAAAATAACACTTCGAGAAGTTAATAGTGCTGATAAAAAATATTTTACTGGCTGGTGGAGGGACAAAGAATTACTCAAATTAACAAGTGGTGTTTTACGATATATTTCTGATGAAGAAATTAATAAATATTTTCAAGATATATTAAAAAGCAAAAAAGACTGGCATTTTATGATAACTTTTGATAAAAAAACTATCGGTCATATATCTTTAGCTAAAAGGAAAAACGGGTGGCGCGAAACGCAGATTATCATAGGCGAAAAAAAATATTGGGGCAAAGGTTATGGTTCGCGAGCAATTAAGGCTATTGTAAAAAGAGCAAAACAAGCTGGCATTTCTAAAATTTATTTAGAAGTGAGATTAACAAATATTAGAGCTATTCGTGCTTATGAAAATTGTGGTTTTCAAAAGGTAAAAACAATATTGTATTCTAAAAACAAATATTTACCAGAAACATTAAGGATGGAGTTAAGGTATTAAATAAGAGTATGGATTTAATAGTGTTGGCTCTTATTTTTTATACAAATTTTATTTTCTTAATTTCTTTGAGAAAATCGAAAATATTCATTTTTTCGTCTTTAAGATATTTTTTCCAATAAGGGTAAATTTGTTTTTCAATATTTTTTAATTCGGTATGCCCGGCGATATCAAAATATTTTCCCTTTTTGCTTAGCTCAATTCTTAATTGGTTGTCGGCGACTAATTCGATAACGGCATGTACTAATTTGTCGTGGTCCTTTAATATTTCATGAAGCGCTTCGTGGACGAGATATACAAGAGAATAATTTTTCCAATTTTCTTGATGTCCCCAACAAATTCTGTAGTCGTCCAAATAACATCCATTTGTTAATTGAGGATGGGTTAAGAATACTTTAAATTTGGTTTTAGGAATATCAATTTTCAGTATTCTTTTTAAAATAGAATTGATTTTAATTTTGTTGTAGTTCCATTGTTTAGAAATCCATTTTTTATAAAGCTTTGTTTCTTGATATGTTTTTTTAAATTCTTTGGTGTGTAGAATATCTGTAACTATTTTATCGGCTTTAATTGAAAGTTGTTTTAAGGAATAATTAGAAATCATCACTTCTGGACGTCCAATTAAAAAATCATAAGCATCCTTATCAATTTCCCAGATTTTATTATGCAACCGGACCCATTTTGGCGATACTTTAAGTTTATGCCTGAAGGTATGCAAAAAAAGATATCTTTGGTTTATTGTAAATTTAAAGTCAATCATTTTATAAATTATAACATAATACAATAAATCCTTTTATTTTTTAATCCCTAAAAGGGGATTTAATCCCTTTTTTGATAAACAAGAAGATACTCTTGACTTTTATACAAACCTACTGTATAGCGTAGATAGTTTTAGAGTTCTTTTACATAATATAGATTCCAATTCTGGCAAATTTCCCATTCCATTCTCAATAATCTTCCCTAAAGGAGAGAAAAATGAGACATTTCACGACTCTTATCGCGGCCGTCATTCTGATGGCTACCGGCCTTATTTTTACTCTTGCGTCCGATGCGAACGCAAAAACCGCTTTTATCGCCTACGGTTCCAAGTCCTTAGCCCCCAACGGCGCGTTTTCCAACTGGGACTTCAACGGCGACCCTGCTTTTGGCGCCGGCATCCGGTTTGGTATGGATGGTCGTTTCTCTTTTGGTCTAGATTACATTAGTCAGAAAATGAATAGGAGAAGTATTATCAGGGGTCCTATTGCTCTTGTTCGTTTGAAAAACAATGAAATCTCGTGGGTGTGGCAGGGCATGACCGCTGCTGATCTTAGACACTTTGAAATTTCTCAGGATGACCTTAGTCGTTTGGATTCACTTGTTTACACTGAAAATTCCGAATCAGGATTGTTTAATGTTATAACCACCACTCTTTACGTCAGTTTGACACCTAAAAACGGATCGCGGCTGATTGTGGAACCGGTTGTCGGCTTTATCGGCGGGGTTAGTATCGGTCAGAATCGCATTAATTACCGCTATTACTACGAACCGGAACTCGACAATATCCTTGGATACCACTTTCAGTTCTCAGATGATAATGGGAGTGGGTACAGTCGAGAGACTAAATATACCTACAAGCCCTTGGCTGGTATGTCTTTCGGCCTGAACTTTTTCCCGGTGGAAAATATTATCGTTGCTCCGGAAATCAGATACCTGTATAACTTCGGGTTCAACATTAGAACTGGAATCGGAGTGGCTTTCTGAATTATTTCAGAACCCCTCCTTTGCCCCGTAACGCATACAAATGTACGTTACGGGGCTTTTTTTACAGTTTTTACTCAGGGTGATCTTGGTTATAACTTTATTAAAGAATAAAATTATATTAAAGTTATTAAATGAATGCGAAAATAAAAATTATTTTAGATTTTAATAAAGAATATTGGTTTGTTAAAAACAAGTATAAAGATGCCCAAAACAATATTGGCGAGAAAAGATTTGCCTATATTGTTAACTGCAATATACTTGGGATTTACAGTAGAAAGAATAATGTATTTTATAAAAATTTGATTAAATACATTAAAACCAATAAAAAAAGTATAAATTTGGAAATTAGACAAAAAACAAAAGAAATTAAAAAAAAATTAGCCAAAAAAGAAAAAAAATTTTTAGATCAGGCAGAAAAAATAACCGGAATAAAATGGCATTATAAAACCTATAAAATATATCCATTATTTTCTTGTTTTTGGGGAGGAGATTATGACATCGGTAAACCAAACATATATATAAACCCGCTATTAAAACACGGGGACCCGCTATATATCATTTTTCATGAATTAAGTCATTTAATATACTGGCAATATATTAACTCAAAATACTCTCAAAAGTTGATCGAAAAAAATCATAATTTGCTATGGAAATTATCGGAAGTGATGGTAAATTATCCATTATTAAAAATGAAAATAGGATTCAAAATGCCGTTAATTATACCGAAAGGATTAATGAAATTTGGGAAAAAAATATTGGGAAAATTTGAAACCCACAGCTACACTGAAATCATAGATGAAGTGATAAAAAAGAAAGCCGAGTAAATACTCGGCTTTCTGCTGACTTACGGGTAACATGGCGGATAGGCCGGCCTGTAGCAGTAGCAGTCTGTGTAGTTTTCCCACTACCAGAGATGCCTTCAAAGCAAATAAACATAACATATTTAAATTTCTTTCAAAAAGGGTTTTCCATTATCCAACCATTCTAGAAGTCCCTTTTTAAGAGATGCAGGTAAAATTCTATAATCTTTCAGATCCTTTTTAGCGATACTTAGAAATTCAATATGGTTTTCTTTGGTGTTAATTTGTACTTCTTGTGGGACATCAACTTTAAATATAATATTTATTTCGTGCTGGAAAATATCATTTTCCAATGGGAAAATATTTTCACAGACACCAACAAAAGAAGTGATTTTATAGTTACCCATACCAATTTCTTGGTGTAATTCTCTCAAAAGTGCCGCCGTTGCCGATTCTCCATCCTCAATGTGGCCCCCGGGAAGAAAAAACCACTTTGCGTCTTTTACTTTACACAATACAATTTTTTCTCCGTGCATAAGAAAACCCCTAGCGATTAAATGAATATGTGACTTGGGTTCTCGAAACCTCATCATATTTATTATCTTATCACTTTCCCGCTATTTTGAATAGTTATATAGTGGTAATTTTGTTTCAAATAAGTCATCTTTCAAATAAATTATTTTTAGTGTGTGTTTGTTTGCCGTTGTCTACAACCTAGGTTAATAACAATCAGACAAAATCAATCCTCTACAAAGGATGAGATAAATTAGCAACACCTGTACTTTCTTGGTATAGTGCCCTTGACTTTTTTATAGTTTTCATATATTATATATGGAATATAAAGGTTCTTTTACATACAAAAAATTCCAGTTCTAGTAAATTCTTGATTCATTTCTCGATAACGCCCTTTAAGGAGGGAAAAATGAGACGCTTTATCACAGCTTTTATCGCGGCCCCTAAAGGGGCTTTTTTATTAGTGAAACTATATGATGGTGGAATGTATGCTCCAGACGAATTTATCCAGTAAAATACAGGAGGCAAACATGAATGAGGAGTTTATACCCAAGATAAGTTGCCGATTTAAAATTAGACAAGACCTCAACGGCTTTTTAGGTTTTTTCCAGGGTAAAGGCGTTTTGACTTTCAATGAAGTCGGTGCTTTCATTGTCAAACAGATGACTGGAAAACAGAATTTAGTGGAAATCGGACAATCGGTAAAAAATGTTTTTCCCGAACTTGAAAACCCGTTAAATGAAGTTTTGTCGATCGCGGGGCAATTACAGGAATCAGGTTTTTTTTGAATACACAACGGCCAAGGCAAAAATATGCAAAGCATATCCCTGGCCGTTTTTTATTTAATTTATTTCAAGTTATAATATAAATATGAAACTGCAATTTTTATATTCTCAGACAAAAGAAAAAGAGAAATTGTTAGATATTTATGAAGAATATCAATGGTTTATTGACAACAATTTTCCTATTATTTTGCCCAAGTTTTACGCCAGAATATACAAACAGAACAAGAATAACAAAAAAATCTTTATCAGAGAATTGAATAAAGAGTTAAACAGGGTTTACGACAAAAATAAATATCAATCGAGACAAAATAAAATAAAAAATAACTGGCAAAAAACCGAGCAACTCTTTTTTAATGTTTTAGATAATTTTAACTTTAAAACAAAAAACAAATATATTTGTTATATTTCTTTATATGGTCCCGAGGGTCAATTTAAATACCCCAATATAATTAATTTGCGGGTAGATAATAATAAAGATGTCAAAGGGGCTAATGAAACAATTGCCCATGAGTTAATTCATTTATTGGTTTATAATAAGGCCAAAAAATTAAAATTAAACTACGAGCAAATTGAAGGTGTAGTTGATTTATTTTTTACCGAAACAAAATTAAAAACGGTTTTCCCGCGATACGGGTTGCAAAATATAGCCGTTCATAACAAAAAAATATTTAGTGGGTTTTTATCCTCAAAGCTCTATCCTTGACTTTTTCATAGTTTTACTATATTCTATATGTAGAATATAAGGGTACTTTTACATATGAAAATTCCAGTTCTGGTAAGTTTTCTGTTTCACTTCTCAATAACACCTTTTAAGGAGGGAAAAATGAAGAACTTGATGAGTTTCATCGCAGCCCGAAGGGGCTGTTTTTGTTTATGAGACGCATTTTATTTTATATAATGGTAATATACTAATATTGTTATGAAAAAAACAATTATAAGAGAAAAAGCCGAAGAAAAATATTATTCAGATTATTATCTTAATGACCATAAAAAATATTTTTCTTCCAATACGGCAAAAAAAGAAGTTGGTGCGCTGATTAGATGGTTTGGCCGAAATCCATCTTCTGTTTGCGATGTTGCCTGCGGGGACGGCAGGCACTTGGCGGAATTTCAAAAACTTGGCGTTAAAAATGGTTACGGTTTTGATTTTTCCAAAGCGCTTATAAAAGAAGCAAAAGGGAAAATATCTAATCGGGGTAATTATAAAGTTGAGCAAAAAAGTTTTTCAGAATGGCGTCCGATTTTAAAACAATACGATATTGTTTATTCGTTATTTTCCGCTATTGGGTATTGTTATAATGACGACGAAGCTGAATCTTTGATTCGTAAAATGGTTTTAGCAGTAAAACCTAAAGGTATTGTTTGTATTGATACAGATAACATTTTTAGGTTAATTAGGACATTAGAGAAAAAAAATAAAAAACGATTAAAGAGTAAAGAAAAATTAAAATTTGATACTTTTAAATATATATTGTTTTCCAGAGATGAGCGCGACCAAGAAATATTGGTTACAAAAACAAAATACTACTCCTCAGTAGAACTGGTTAAAATGTTTGAAAAAGCCGGAATTTCTCGAAACAATATAGAAATTAAAGGTGATTTTAGTGGTAAAAAATATACTTATCTTAGTAATCGGTTAATTATCGTCGCAAAAAAATAGGCGAAATATTAATTTCGCCTATATGTGTAAATACTGGTCGGGTAGCTCATATCTCCCGACCCGCGTTCAAAATATACTCGTTTGCTCTACTTTCAAAAAGCTCTGGGTGTTCAGCGGCAATCCACATCAATTCAATAAATGATTGTCGTCTGTCGGCGCAAGCGACATACGGAGCTTGAAGATTGCCGGTAACATTATATGTTTCGCCGCGACAATCGCCGCCGCAGAACTTTCTGACATCGCAACTGGAACAAATAGGGTTAAGGGTTTCAACGTTTAGGTTACGGAATCTTGACATTATCGGATTATCAAAACGAAGACATTCTACTAGTCGGGAATTTCGGACGTTTCCTAAGCAGAATTCCGGCTTTTGGGTATTAGCGCAAGCGTAAACGTTTCCTTCGGAATCCACATATACACATGGCCTACTACCTAAACCGCAAGACGAACAAGTTACTCCGGCCAATAAAGCTGCCCCAAGAGAAGAAAACATCGACGTTTGAGCAAAAAGATGTTGCTGTTCGGGATGTGCAACCAAGACGAGCCTGACCGGAGGGACACCTGCGTCAACCTGCGGAAGCTGCTCAAGGCCAAAGCTAGTCCCCCCGATCTCCTTGGA
>SDBT01009613.1_pt1 | contig 15672 bp, 9 predicted proteins | sample 2277101 | NCBI WGS metagenome assembly SDBT01 (sample SAMN10404973, study PRJNA504765) | marine sediment metagenome | isolation source: marine sediment core GS10_PC15, 103 cmbsf | place: Arctic Ocean: Southern Knipovich Ridge | collected 2010 | reverse complement strand
GGAACAATAACAATGTATCCTGGGCCCCCGCTCTGAAATAACAACAAATAATCAACAGGGTGAATAGGGTGATGTGTCTCATAAACAAACAATTGAACCAATGAAATTATTTAAGCAATGCTGTTAGCCGCCGGATCAACTGATTTAAATTTTCGCGAGACTCATCATCCAGCTTTTTAAAGCTGACGTTGCCACTGGAGACTTCCTGCAGGAAATTCGATGCAAGTACTGTCCTGGAATAGTTATTGTCCTTCAGGTATTCTGAATTTCTGACAGTGATGCCTTCCCTGACCTGGACCACATACTTTTTAAAATCAATGGTAGAGAACATATCTTCTGCATCCATGTATTCATCCATGATCAACATTTGCTGGTTTGCCAGATCAATTTTGTTGTCGAACAGATCTTTCGTCAGTTTTTCATGCAGCAATGTCTCCTCTGAATTCCCAAAATTGAGAACGATGTAATCGAGGCCCCATCCGATCATAATATTGACCATCATGGGAATGCTTTCTGCACCTGATGCAGGTAAAAAATAGCATTCTTTTTCAAAACCTGTCAGTGCAACAATGGTCTTCAGGAAATAATAGGTTGCCAGATCCTTTACGATTATATTGTTAAATGTTTTAATAATCTCTTGCTGGCTGAGCCGTGCACCCATGGTGGAATAGATGGGGGAGAGTGTATCGGCGGTAGCTGATTTGAGTGAGCGCGCACTGAAAATCAGGGTTTCGCTTTTCATATCGTCTTCAACAGCCCGTTGAACCGCCAGGACCCTGTACAGCTTGTTCACATCAATCAGGTGTGGCGAGTGGGTGGTGTAGATGATTTGCATCTGCTCTTTGATATCATCAAATACTTTCAATACATCTTCCTGGGCCCTGGCATGCAAACTCACCCCGGGCTCATCGATAAGTAACACTTTGTTTTTCTGGCTTTTATCCAGGGCGGTTGCCTTAAGTTCCAGGAAGAACGAAAGGAACCATCTGACGCCCCTGCTTCGCTGCTTCGGATATAAACGTTCCCGTTCATCTTTGATCCAAAATTCCAGGTATGGTTTCCCGCTTTTTTCCGGATTGGTATGGTCATAATGGGACAACTCAAAATTGATTTTGATCTTGTTGTTTTTCCCCACACTCTGTCTCCAGAAGTCCTGGAAATTAAGCGTGATCTCACCATTCAGGTTCTCAATTTTTTGCTTCAGGATCCGGCTTGAAGGTTGCTGGAAAAAGGAATATTCGAGCCCGGTAATGGTCAGGAAATTGATGGCCGCTTTATAACCTTCCGCACGTTTGTTGGCCCTCGCAATATCTTCCAGGTCAATGCGGTTGGGAAGGAGCGAGCTAAAGTCTTCAAAAAGCTCAAAATCCGGCACTATCTTAAAGATCTCTTCAGCCAGTTCTATGGAACTATAATAGAGGTTGCGGGAATCAATCTCCTTATGTGCTGCTTTCAGGGCACCATCAAAGGAGATACCGTCGAACACAAATTCCTGTGCCAACAACTGGACATCATATTCCTTCTGAAGTTGTATCACCTCATCCTTCAACCTGTCAATGTCAGTTCGGAATATCTCTTCTTTGATCTCTGCGGCCCTTTGCTCTTTGTCTGTGGCATACATACCCGTCATCTGGAGGATGGACCTGAGATTATCCTGTACATCTACCAGTTCATTTTTATTATCGTTGATCTGGTTGTTGATCTCCTCAAGCTTTTTACTGGCCACCTGTTTTTCTTCCAGCGCATCAAAAATGTCTTGCTTTTCTTCCAGTTTGATCTTTTTCTGCTCAAGGGCCTGGTTCATTTTTTTAAACATTTCCACTTCCTCTCCCAATGCCCTTTTCAGTTCATCTTTCTTATTCTTGCCTGAGAATTTTCTGAGATTACGTTTTATTTCATTGATTCTCAGCTTGATGGTCTCGGCTTTTTCTTTTGTCCACCCAAATTCATCAATTGCTTTATTCACAGAATTAAAAGCATCGGTTATCTCATGCGAAAGATGCTCCAGCTTTGCCAGTATCTTTAACTCCCGCTGCTTTATCTGATCACAGATTTCTTTGAATATTTCCTGCAATTCATCACCCATCACCATATGGGAGTCCATATCATCCACCCAGTGCCGGGTTATTGAGATCGTTTCTATGGAACTGATCAGTTTACGGACCTCTGGATCCAGTCTTTTTAATTCAATCCTGTTTTCAATATCTGAAAGCTGAAAACTAAACCTGCAGGCAATATCGGGAAGGGAGAGGTCACTCCGTAGCATATCTTCAATGAGGTTCCCATCGTGAAAAGCTTTCAGGGCTTCCAGGATCGATGTTTTTCCGGATTCATTCTGCCCAATCAGACTTGTGATGTTATCGTGAGCAAGCTGTTGCCAGCCTGTATCTACCACAGACCTGAAATTTTGAATTCTGAAGGCAACTAATTGCATTTTGATTGATTTAAATGAAATTTATACCAAAAATCAATATGTCATCCACCTGTTCCTCGCTGCCTCTCCATGTCTCTATAACGTGTTCAAGCTCATTCTGTTGCTTTTTCATAGGCCTGTCCGAAATTCGAATCAACAGCTCCTTCATTGGACCATACTTAAATTTTTTATTCCGGGGTCCTCCAAACTGATCGGCATAGCCATCAGAAAATATATATACGTTGTCTCCTGGTTTTAGTTGCAGGTTGTGATTTGTAAAGGAGCATTCCTCAATGGCATTGATACCAACAGGCATCTTATCGGCCTTAATCTCAGTCAGAACTTTATTGCGTATATGATACAGGGGATTATTTGCACCGGAATACTGGAGCCTGGATGTCTTTGTATTGAATACACACAGAGCCATGTCAATGGCATCTTTATTTTCCAGTTCATGACCTCTCTGGTGAAGTGCTTTCATCACCCGTTCACGTAGCAGATTCAATATCCGGCTCGAATTAACAGGTCCCCTGATGCTCAGGATCTCATTCAGAAATGAAACTCCCATGATGCTCATCAAGGCTCCTGGTACACCGTGTCCGGTACAATCACCGGCTGCTGTAACAATATATTCTTCGTTCCTTGAACAATAGTAAAAATCTCCACTTACAATATCCCTCGGCTTGTGCAGCACAAAAAAATCCTTCAACGTGTTTTCAAGGTAACGTTGATCGGGTAGTACAGCCTGCTGGATAAAGCTGGCATATTTGAGGCTGGCCATCAGTTCCCTGCGCTGTTCAAGCAGGACTTCTCTGGAAAGCGTTGATTCTTTCAACTCGGATTCATTCTTAATCCCATTACCAGGATATCATCAATCTGACTGATTTCCCCCATCCATTCAATCAGCACTTTTTCCAATGCAGCTCCTTGCTCTTTCAGGGGTACGGATTGCATTTTCAAAATTAGCTTTTTGAAGTTCCTTGACATGAATTTCTTGCCCTGGGAACCCCCAAACTGGTCCAGGAACCCATCTGAGAACATATAAATATTAAAGCCTTCATCTGTGATTGTGGAGGCATTAAAGGGAAGTGTTTTCTCAGAGATACCTATGGGCATCTGGTCTGCCCTGATCTGCAGAAGCAGGTATTCATTGTTATGAACAGAACCCCTGGGCAGATCAAGCTCTTCTCCGTTGTTCAATTTCGCTTTTTCACCTCGTTTGAGCTTTCTTACCAGGTACAGTGGATTGTAGGCTCCTGAATATTGAATCTTGTTTGTCTTAAGGTCCAGGGAGATCATGGCCAGGTCCATACCGTCCTTGGTCGATTCTTCCATGCTTTTTCCTGACTGTCTCAGGGAGGTGATGATGTGTTGTCGCAATTGTTCCAGGATCTCATCCGTATTGGTGATTTCCGATTTGATCACGATCTCATCCAGGAAAGTCATTCCAAGCATACTCATAAATGCTCCAGGAACGCCATGACCGGTACAATCTGCTGCAACGATCAGAATTTTGCCATTCTTCGATCCCATCCAGTAGAAATCGCCACTCACAATATCCCTTGGTCTGAAAAGTATGAAATGTTCGATGTTGTGTTGATCCATCAGGCGGTCTGGCGGCAACAAAGCGCGCTGGATCCGGCTGGCATATTCTATGCTGTCGGTCAGTTCTTCCTTCTGTTTCCGGATCTCTGCCGTCCGTTCCTCAATAATACCCTCCAGCCTGATATTCTCCTGAATAAGCCTGCGGGTATAGAGCTTGATAATTATATAAATCATCAGGCCTGCCAATATAATGTAAGCAATAATGGCCACATGAGTAACATACCAGGGTTTCAGGATGGTAAACGTATAGGAAGCCGGGAGACTCTCTTTTCCATAGACATTCAATGCCTTTACACGCATTGTATATAGTCCGTAATGCAGGTTTGTAAAGTCCTTATACTTTGCCCCGGTCCAATCCGACCATTCATCGTTAAAACCATCCAGCTTATAACTATACTTCAATTTGTCCTCCTGCTCGAAGTATGGTGCAGCCCAGCGGAATTCGATATTGTTATACCGGTGCTTGACCTCGGGCTGTGTTTCCTCGGCCTGGGATAGGTGAATGTGGTAGCCTCCATGGTTGTTCTCTATGAAACTGGTACCATTATAGAGGAGGGAGTCGTAATCAATGATCACACGGCGGATAAGCGTCTGGAAGGATACCGTGTCGTTCCTGTAGAATGATTTATCAAAATGGTACAACTCATTCGATTTACTGAACCAGACACCTCCTTCCGGATCACTGTAAAAGACATCCACCGAGGCATTTGATAAACGCTGGAAGGATTTCTCCCGCAATATCGAAAGGGTATCTCCATTTTTTCGGGCAACCAGCTCGGTCCACCCATTATACTCATTCTCAAAAGAATACCAGTAGTCTCCATCGCTGTCCTTATAGAACGTCCGAATAGAATTCGTTCCTGATGGAAGTACCATATTATACATTGTATCGCGTATAATCGTATCCCTGAAGTAGTTGTACTGGTAAAAGCCGTCACTGGTGCCTATCAGTATTTCTTTTGTATCCGGATCATAGAATACCTGGTTATTTTCAGTAGCGGGCAATCCATCTTCTACGCCAAAGAATTTCATGGTTGCGGCCTGGGTGAGGGATATATCCAACCGGATCACTTTCGAAGGAGTACTGACCCACAGGTATCCAAATTTGTCAATACCCTTTTTCAGCAATCGTTCTTCCGGGAGATCCCTGATCCTGAGAATCTCCTTCCACCTGCCATGGATATACTGCAATCCTAAGATTTCCCTTCTTCCTGTAAAGATCACGTCGGGCCGGTTTGGATCCTGTGCGATGTGGTATCCGGAATATTCCTCCCGGTCCTGTTGATTCTTTGGTGCATTTATCACGCGTTCTTCAATGACTGAAATGTTCATATTTTTATCTATCACGTAGATTGCAGATTCAGTGGATACCAGCAAGAGTTCCACATCCGGTGAGGGATAGAACAGATGAAGGTGCCAGATATGTTCCTGTATCTCAGGAATTGGAACAAACCTGGTTCCAGTGGAGTTGGAAGATTTAACGTATAGACCACTGAATGTGGAAATGAAGAGCTTTCCATTAAATTCTTTGATATCGGTAACAAGTCCTTCAAATCCGGCACTTTCGGTAAAAACCCTGAATGGATTGTTGGTTTCCACTTTGCTTACTCCCAGGAAATTGGCGATCCAGAGAGGGCCCGACCCCATGAGCTGATTATCCGAGTAAACATGAGGGACGGTCTCATCGATCAAATCTTCCGCTTCGGTAATAATTTCCCTGGCCTTACAATCATGGTCGAGAATCACCAGACCACTAAACCGCGTTGCAACCACAAAATCATTGCTCATGGCATGGAGGTAAGTGATCACACCATTTCGGAAATAGTCATTGAGTTCCGGATCAATGATCGACTCTTCCAGTTTTCCGGTTTCCATATTAAGCAGGTAAAGGCCTAGAAGACCGGACCCCACAAGCATTCTGTTGGTGTCGAATTTAGCAAGTCCGGTGATATCCATTTCCCTGAAATGCTCTCCGCCTTTAACCATGATGAAGCTATCTTCCTCAAGCTTCATAAGGCCTTTTCCAAAATCCCCCACATAAAGTTCTTCCTCAACTACGAATGAAAAATAAGCATAATCCGGTGTATGTAAAATGGATATTTCATTCAATTCAGGATTGTAGATAAAAATCCGGGTGAAAGTACAGAAGTATATCATTCCATCTTTGTAATGTGTATTCCACACCCCTAAGAATTGGTGAAGATCCCTGTCAATACTATCGGAAAGGGACTCATAATGCATCTCCCCATACCTATCCGGTACCAGTCTGCCAAATTCAGCTTCAGCCCCTACATATACAATCCCGTCATCTCCTGAGACCAAAGACCTCACGATTGGATTGTTGGGAAGGGGTATGTTTCGCCACTCTGCACCATCATATTCCAGTACACCTTTGTCGTTGTTTCCAAAATACATGACACCCCTGAAGTCCTGGGTAATGCACCAGTTCTGTTCACTCCCGCCGGTGATATAATGTTCATAATTGGTGATGATGGGGACGCCGTATTTATTTGGCTGACCGTAGATACTGAAGGTTGCCAGCAGGCTCAGAAGAAATGATAAGATAACAGCATACTTTCTCATGGAGAGAACTATTAACATCCTAAAATATTACAAATATATGGTTATGTCGTTATGAATTTTTTCTTTTTTTCACCAACTGCGCAACCTTAAAATGATAATTTGGTTTAATATTAATACGGGAATCTTAAATTGTTTCTTGAATGCGTATACTGCCTACCTGTTTTATTGCTACTGTATGTCTTGTTTGCAGCAGTTTTGTTGCGAAAGGACAGGGGAGTGCAGTTAAGCTTCCGACAGGTGGTCGGGACAATTATACTGAGCTGATATTTCGTGTTGACCATTATGAATTCAGGGGAGAGATCGATCATCTGAATATAAGACCGGTCGCTGAAATAGATGGTTTTTCCGCCATGGAAATCCCCGGATTATCCCCCTCAGGTGAAACCGGTTATCCTGCTCTCCCGCAATTGTCAACATTGTTTGAAGCGGGACAGGGGGAGGATGTACGGATCAGGATGATCCAAATGGATTCGGTAGTTTTCGATCTTCAGGAACTTGGGATCAGAGATGAAATCTCTCCGGTCGCACCCTCGGTCAGAAAAGGAGCACCGGCAGAAGCCATGTATATGGATTCAGGAGCCTACAACACAGATGGATGGTTGGGTGCTCCCGTTATTTCAGTTGAGTACGAAGGTAAGATGAGGGGAATATCGTTGAGCACCCTCCGTTTCAACCCGGTCAGGTACAATCCTGCCAGGAACATGGTCAAGGTTTATTACAATGTGAGTTGCACCATAGCGACGGTTGATTCTGAGAACAGCCGGTATATTCCATCGGAAGCTTTTTCAGGTGTCTTTAGCAGGGTTGTGACAAGAAGTGATGCAGCTAAAAAGGCCGTTTTTGCAGAGGAACCAATGACCCTGGTCATCCTTTCTGATACCATGTTCAGGGAAACACTTCAACCATTGGTCCAATGGAAAACTTCAAAAGGATTTCGGGTAGTGGAAGCTTACCGGCAGGATAATGCTGTGGGTAGTTCGCGGGAGTCCATAAAGGCCTACCTGAATGAACGGTATACCAATCCGTCCAATGGAGCCGCACCCACTACCTACCTGCTCATTGTGGGAGATGTGGAGCACATTCCCCTTTCACAGTCGGGGGGAGAGATCACAGATCTTTACTATGCAGAGTATGACGGTGGGGGTGATTACATTCCCGATGTGTTTTATGGAAGGATCTCGGTTGCTTCGGTGGATCAGCTTCAGGCTGTACTGGACAAGATCCTTGAATATGAACAGCACATGTTCCCCGATCCTTCCTTCCTGGATGAATCGGTTCTGATTGCCGGGGTGGATGGTACTTTTGCCAGCAGTCACGGCAACGGGCAGATCAACTACGCACACAACTACTATTTAAACGACTCCAACGGACATCATGCGCATATGTTTCCGTATCCCGAATCGGGTACAAGTGACAGCTTGATCCTGGACCTTATTTCCAGGGGTGTTGGTTTTGTTAACTATACAGGTCACGGCCTCTATGACAGGTGGATCGATCCCACATTTCACCAGAATGACATTGACCGGCTTGAAAACCTGGGGAAATACCCTGTGATGATCGGAAATGGTTGTGAAACCAATGTGTTTACCCTGGGAGAGTGTTTCGCGGAGGCCCTGCTTCGTGCTCCGGGGAGAGGTGCCCTTGCCTATATCGGATGTACCAACGATTCTTACTGGGACGAAGATTATTACTGGGCAGTGGGTGTAGGACCCATCCTGGCTGAGCCTGATTATGAGGATACTTCCCCGGGCTTTTATGACAGGGTGTTTCACTCGCATGAAGAGCCGTACGGATCATGGACTCCCTCGCTGGGTGAAATGATTTTCGGAGGGAATATGGCAGTACAGGGGAGCAACAGTTCAAGGAAGAAGTTTTATTGGGAGATTTACCAACTCGCCGGTGATCCCACCATTGTTCCCTGGTTTGCAAGGCCCTCAGAGAGGGTGGTAAGATACCCGGAGATAATTCCTGAGGGAACAACCAGGCTGGATGTAACCTGTGCTCCCTTTGATTATGTGGCCCTTTCTCAGGACGGGAAGCTGCTGGATGCACTGCATGCTACGGGAAAAGGATTTGCCACACTGCAATTGCCTGATTCCATAAGCGAAGTGCAACTGGATCTTGTGGTCTCCGGTGACAGGTTCATTCCCTTCAGGGGAAAGGTGGAGGTCGGAGAGCCCCAGGGCGCGTATCTTGATCTTGTGGGGTATGGTCTGACCCATGAATCGGTTGAAGCCGATGGGCTGATCAGCTCTGGTGAGCATATTTCATTTGATCTCCATTTGATCAACCGTGGCGCATCAGATATTCAGGGTGATACCCTGGTCCTTTTTTCAAGCAATGAAGAGGTTGCCGTTCTCGATTCCATGGTGGTACTGGAACTGTTGGAAGCAGGTGATTCAGTGATGTTGAAGGGTGTTTTCAGGATCAGATCCGAACCCGATGTGGTGGACCGGACTGCAGTTGTTTTTGGATTGTACAGGACTGGAGATCAAGTTGGTAAAAGGATCTATTTGAATGAAAAGATACACGCGCCGGTTTTAACTACGCGCGGAATACACTGGGATGACAGACCCTGCGGTAATGGAAATGGGGTGGCAGAGCAGGAAGAGTGGTTGGTATGCCACTGGACCCTGCTTAATACCGGACATTTCAGGACAGGGGAGATTTCCGGAAATGAGTTGCCAGGGTATTTTTCTGTATTTGACCGCGTGGTGTTTGATACCATTTCAGTATTGGAACCGGGAGATATGATTGAATTCCATTTCAGGGTTAAGGTTAACAGTTTGGCCAATGGATGGCAACAGGTCGGTCCATTCACAGCAGGTGATCAGTTTGAAACTGTTCTGGACAGTTTTACACTTTCCATTGGCAGGCATTTTGAAGACTTCAATACGGAGGAAACGGACAGGTATCCATTTATGAACAGATCTGATTCTCCCTGGAAAATCGATGGTGGTACTTTTGTTTCATCACCATTTTCGTTCAGCTCGGGGTCCATTTCAAGTTATGGGAACAGTGAACTAACCATCATGATTGAATCTGATGCTCCGGATACGCTTTCCTTTTGGTACCGGGTATCTTCTGAGACAGGTTATGATTTTCTGAGGTTCTATACAGACTCTGTACTGGTTCAGAGCTGGTCGGGGGAAAAAGGGTGGGACCGGTTTTCCACAATCCTGGATAAGGGAAATCACCAGCTCACCTGGGCCTATCAGAAAGACCAATCCATCAGCAAGGGGGAGGATGCTGCCTGGATCGATGACATCTCCTTTCCGGCAACTGCATTTCGCAGGTCTGATCTATCCCTGGTACATGTACTGTCTCCTGGATCGGGTCCATGGCTGGATCACGAAAATGTGAGCTTCCTGGTCAGGAACACCGGTCTGGATACCATTCCGGGTTTTGCTGTTGAGATCTCCCTGAACGGACAGCTTGTGGTAACCGATACCCTGTCAGATTTCATTCTCCCCGGTGAAAGCCTGGAATATGTATCTTCAGAAACCATTGATCTTTCCGGGATGGGTATTTATCAACTTCATTCCGGCATCCATTCCCCTTCGGATTACTTTACAGGTAACAACTGGCTGGAGACGCGCGTAGATCATTATAACTATCCTGACATTGCCCTTTCCTTGTTCCGGATGGACAGCGTTAAGGGAGTCTATTCCAATGCCATCCTTGAGATCGAGAACCTTGGAAACACAGTGGTCGACTCCCTGTCGTATGAGTTATGGATCGATGGTTTGATGACAGAAACGGGAGTCCGGTTCATCGGAATGGATCCCGGGCAGCTGGTTTATGAAACCTTCAGGTTGATCGATAGCCTGGGTTCCTATCTTACAACAGGATATTATAATTATGTGATCAGATCGGCAGAACCGGATAGTGTCATGTCCAACAATGAAGTTTCCGGAGTGTTTTACTGGCATGCGCTGGGACTGGTTCGATCAGAGATATCCGGTGGATTACTCCTCTATCCAAATCCGGCCAGGGAAGGAATACACCTGGTGCTGCCGGAGCCGGCCGCTAAGGATCTGATCATTGAACTGATTACAATGAATGGATGGGTCATTGGAACATATACCCTTAAAAAAGGAGAGGAACATCTGCACATTACTACCCTGCCAGCTTCAGGAAATTACCTTTTGAAAATTGTTGAATCCGGAGTATCTCTCCCCGTGGTAATTACAGATTAAAGGTACCCTGAGACTATTCCATCAATCGAAGGTCAAAAGTTCCTCCTTTGACAATATAGCAGGGAGATCCGCACTCTGATCCTGCATCTGACAGCTCCATTTTATCAGCGTCGAATGCAATTATAGTTTTCTGACCGGATTTGTAGGTTGCCCTCACTGTATATTCCGTGCCGATCTCCGAGTAGAGAAAAAGCTCGTCGGAGGTGGCGGTATCCTGCCAGTCAATGACCCCATCCTCATACGGCCCCTTATAAAATGTGAGGGGTACTGAATCATTCTCTTCATTGATGGTGAGATAAACAATCAGGTTGGCACTGTCGGGCTGGTATCCATAACAATCGTTACAATTCACTTTGAAGATCCAGTCTTCCGGTTCACATCCCATGAAATTACCGGACAACAGCAACAGCAATGCCGTAACTATATACACTGGGATCAGGGCTCCCCGTGATTTAATATTGAATGTCTTTATAACCATAGTCAGTGTTCCGGTAAGAAATCCTTACAAACAGGGTGATGTTTATTTTCCAGTGTTTTTCGTTGAGGGTGCCAAAAGTATACCTTTCGGTGCCAAATTTCATGCCTGCAAACTTACCTTTCATGTATAAGCCTGCAGAAGGCATCAGGCTATATTGAACAGGTGGATTTTCCTGTAAACCAATGTAACGCGGGAAGGAGAGCAGACCGTAAAGTCCGGCATATGCTCCATATTCTATGCCGTTCTTATCCTTCAGAAACCTGAAATATTTTCCGCCTCCATGGGTCCATGCTGTACGGTTTTCCCTGTACTGGTAAATCAGTGTATCGTTCACATCTACCTGAACTGTTTGTGAAAAGGGGCGAAAATCAAAACCTGTTTCCACAAAAAAACCGAATTTCCTGTCGACCCAGGATACCCTGGTCTGCATCATATATTCATGTTTCACAAAACTGTTTCCCCATGCCACATCGAATTCTGAAAAGTCGGGTTTCGCCATTGGTCCGGCACCTTTTTCTTTCAGCATTTTCAGCATTTCCTTCTGATTCTGCTGAACGGCCAGGTCATACAGGTTCCTGTTGTTCGCGATCTGGTGATGGATGTTTGCTCCGCTGTCGACCAGGATCCTGGCAGCTTCGGATTGCTGAAAACGGATGGCATGGGCCAGGGGGGGATGGTTTTGCTTATTTGTTTTCTCCATTCCGGCACCATATTCCAGCAGAAGGGAGATGATATCCCCATTGCCCTGCTGGGAAGCAATCATCAAAGGGGTATTTCCTTTTTTATCACGGGAATCGGGGTCCAAATTGTTCTGAAGGAGTACATCCACTGTTTCAATATTCCCGAAAAATACGGCTGTCATCAATGCATCATTTCCGTCTCCATCCCTGATGGCATCGGAGGCACCATAATAAAGGAGCAGATCAGCGATCCTGTATTCATTCATGGCAGCGGCATAAATCAGTGCGGTTCCATTGAAGTCGTCGTGTTGATCCGGATCAGCACCTTTCCCGAGCAGGTATTGGGCTACATAGAAATGTTTGTTCAGAACAGCCACCATCAGGGGCGTGGTATTCTCAACATGGGTTAGTTCCAGCTCTGCTCCGTTCAGTACCAGGAGGTTAACGATTGTCGAATCGCCATTTTCGGCCGCATACATAAGGGCTGTCATCCCCCCTTCAGCTTTTGCATTGGGATTGGCCCCTTTTTTTAACAACATCAGCACACTGGCCGGTTCTCCCCTGATGACTGATTCCACCAGGTTCCAGTTGTCATTTCCGGATTTGAAATAGGAGGTATCGGAAAGGATATAGGGCTCTTTTTCCTGTGCAAACAGATGTGCACTCATCAGCAATGAGAGTAACAGGCTTGTAAGCAGCCCGGTTAAATTTTTACGGTTCCCGGATTTAACCACCTGAACGTTTTACTTTAAATCCTTTATCCACAAGCAGGGTGATAACCCTTTCCCTGAAATCTCCCTGGACCATGATCTCACCATCCTTAGCAGAACCTCCCGTACCACATCTGGATTTCAGTTCCTTGCCCAACAGTTTCAGGTCCTCTTCGGTTCCTGCAAATCCATCCACAAGGGTCACCGTCTTGCCTTTCCTGTTCTTTCGGTCGAGTCGAACATAGAGCAATTGCTGATCGGGTGGCAGCGTTTGTTGAGCCTTTGCCTGGCCGGATTCAAATTGATACTCCGGATTGGTCGAATATACAACCCCCAGCCTTTTTTTCCAGTCATTCTCCATCTGAAAGACCTTCTAATTGCCCAGCTCAAGCTGGTTCCGTACCAGGTTGAAATAGTGGCCTTTTTTGGAGATAAGGGCATTGTGTTTGCCCTGCTCAACAATTCTGCCACGATCCAGTACGATGATCTGGTCGGCATTCTTCACGGTACTCAGGCGGTGGGCCACAATCATCACTGTTTTGCCTTTGAACACCAGCTGCAGGTTTTCCATGATCCGCCGTTCGTTGTTGGCATCCAGGGCGCTGGTGCCTTCGTCCATGAACAGGAAGTGGGGATTCTTGTAGATGGCCCTGGCGATCAGGATCCGTTGTTGTTCACCTCCACTGAGTGTTAACCCTTCCTGTCCGATCTTGGTATTATAACCCAGAGGGAGCTGGTCAATGAAATCATCGATGCACGCCATCCTTGCAGCATACAGCAACTGGTCTGGTTTGATCTCGTGCTCCCCAAGGGCAATGTTCTTGGCTATGGTATCTGAGAATATAAATCCATCCTGCATGACCACTCCACACTGACTTCTCCAGAGATCGGGCGGTATCATCTGAATGTTCATGTCACCTATCCTGATCTCTCCTTTTGTTGGTGGGTAAAATCCAAGCAACAATTTAATCAGGGTGGTTTTTCCACTTCCGCTGATACCAACCAGTGCAGTTACCGTATCCTTTCGAAGTGTTATATTGATACCTTCCAGAATATTCCTGCTGATGGCTCCCGGGTAGGTAAAATCCAGTTGGTTCACCGCAATCCGATCGATCACAGGAAGTATTGTCATACCTGTGTCCTGCTGGTATTCATCTTCAGAGTCATGGATCTCACCCAGCCGCTCAAGACTGATCTTTGCATCCTGGGCCCTGTGAAAGAAAGAGATCATCTGCTCGATGGGGCCGTTAAGCTGACCAAGGATATAACTTATTGCAAGCAACGTACCAAGGGTCAAATCCCCATTCAGAACCGCAATGGCAGCCGTAACATTGATCAGGATATTCTTGGTTTCATTGATGAAAACTCCACCCGCCTCCTGGTACTGGTTGAGAGACAGGCTCTTCATGTTCACCCTGAAAAGACTGGTCTGGATATCTTTCCATTCCCACTGGTTGATACGTTCAGCATTGTTCAGTTTAATTTCCCTGATGCCCTGGATGATCTGGATCAGTTTGCTCTGGTTTTCAGCCATCTTCGAGAAGTACTTATGGTCAAGAGACCTTCTGCGCTTCATGAAAATGTATATCCATATGAAGTAAAGCAGGGCTCCGGTCAGGAAAATCACCAGAATTTTCAAGCTGTAAATAGCAAGTATGACTGCAAAAACAAGCAGGTTCACCATAGAGAAGAGAATGGTGAGGGATGAGGTGGTGATGAACGATTCAATCCTCCTTTGATCGCCGATCCGCTGCAGGATATCCCCGGTAAGCTTTGTATCGAAGAAACCAACGGGCAGCTTCATCATTTTTATGAGGAAGTCTGATATCAATGCAATATTGATCCGGGTACTCAGGTGCAGAAGAATCCATCTCCTGATGAAATCAATGCCCATTTGCGAAAGGATCAGAACAAACTGGAACAGAAGGATCAGATAAATGAATGGCAGGTCCTGGTTGGTTATCCCGAAATCCACCATGGATTGGAACAGAAAGGGCAGCAGGAACTGGATAATGCTGCTCAGTATCAATCCAAGCAACAGGTGGTATACGTAACGCTTGTACGGAGCCAGGTAACGAAACAGGTACCTGAATCCTGTTTTATTCACAGGTTCGTCTTCCTGGTTCAGGAAATCAGGTGTCGGATGCAATAGCAACACTGAACCTTTCGCTTCACCGTCTAACCGTGTGCTGATCCATCCTTTCAGGAATTCTTCTTTTGAGTAGACTGTGTGTCCGAATCCAGGGTCGGCCACATAAACCCGGTCTCTTCGGATCTTATGTACCACAATAAAGTGGTTCTGTTTCCAGTGGACGATCACCGGAAGAGGAGCCTCGGAGGTTAGCCGGTCCCACGTAAGTGAAACACCCATGGTTTGGAATCCAATGGCTTCGGCCCCTTTGGCGATACCCAGCATGGAAACACCCTCCCTGCTCAGGTATGATTTCTCTCTAAGGGTTTGCAGCGTGAAGTGTTTTCCGTAATGGCGGGCTACCATTCTCAGGCAGGTAGGACCACAATCCATGGCATCAAGTTGCTTGTAAAATGGGAAAGAAGGCATATACCAGATTGCTTATGCCCCTAAATTAAGAATTATTTTAACAAAATCTTTTTCAATTTCCTGGCTTCTGCTTCATAAGGTCCAGGATTTTGAATCAATGGACTGAGGGTTGCGGCGGCCTCCTCCCGGCGACCTGACTTTATCATTGCAAGTCTTTTTGCGTAGTTAGTTTTCTTTTTTCTTCTTCTCGCAAAACCGAGTTTAGTAGTTGCTTTCACAGCCATTATTTGTCACCTTTTATGAATTCTTCTAAGTGTTTTCTGCCTCTGAAGAAACTTCCTCTGATTCTCTTGTATGCTGTTGAGTAAACTCCTGATTTCTTTGCTTCTTCTTTTAGTTCACTAAGTTTCTTTCTTTGGCTTCGCACGTTACTCATCCATTTTTTCTTTGGGTTTGTTCTTGCAGTGTTTTTTCCTTTTCTTTTTCCGGCACCCTTTTTCCGGC
>SDBT01009612.1_pt1 | contig 15674 bp, 16 predicted proteins | sample 2277101 | NCBI WGS metagenome assembly SDBT01 (sample SAMN10404973, study PRJNA504765) | marine sediment metagenome | isolation source: marine sediment core GS10_PC15, 103 cmbsf | place: Arctic Ocean: Southern Knipovich Ridge | collected 2010 | reverse complement strand
GATCCTAATGGCGCAAATGGGGGTGACGCGTGTAGTGACCAACAACATAACTTGCTGTCATCATTGGTTTTTTGTGACTAGAAAACTCCAAAAACACCCTGTTCAAAGTGCGGAATGTAGGTTGCAAAGAAATTAAATGGTATAAAAACATGTAAAAATCTAATAGAAAAAATGAAAAAAATGGACTTTACACATGTGTTATTGAATAAAAATTATCATAATACTCTTATTAAGATGTATGAAAAAGGTCAGGTTCAGATAAATCCTGAGGAAAATTTGTTTTATAAGGGATGTATGGGTCAATATCTGAAATCTATATATTCTATTAATAATGTTTACTTGTATAAAATATTATAATTTTATGAAAAAATTTATTCTAGTAAATATCCCCGCCTTGAAAGGAAGGGCTTTGGGGAAAAGGAGGGGTTGCATCCCCCTTACCCCGCTCCGCATTCATCCCTGCCATGAATGGCGGGGTATTCTGCGGGATTCTCATAAACCAGGAACTATATCTGACTGGATTAAGGAAGGCGGAATGAGATTAGAGCTTCGACCTAAGGCAATTTTCGGCTGAAAAAGTTACAAAACATATTCGACATTGAAGTATAGAAGAACAAGTGAATCATTATGCTAAAGAAGAGTAAAAGACCGATTCTAGTCACCGGATCACCTCGCTCAGGAACCACATGGGTTGGACGGATGATCGGACTATGCCCCGACGTTGCTTACATCCATGAGCCGTTCAACGCCAATATAAATAACCGGCTCTTCTTGGCGCAATTCGAATACGACTTCGTCTATGTCACAGATAAAGACGCGACACAATACCACGAGCCCTTGCGCCGTCTCATGATGAGGCGACCCGATCTGCTCACTCGACTTAGCAGCAGAACACGAACGCCTAAAGATATCCGAAATGCCTTTGTTGACAGCTTCAGGCTTTACCGATGGCGGCGTCTTCGACCGCTGGTGAAGGATCCAATCGCCATCTTCTCCGCCGAATGGCTAGCTAAATCGTTCGATATGCAACCCATCGTCATTATCCGACATCCAGCCGCGATCGTGTCGAGCATCTTGGATCAAAATTGGGACTCGGATTTTAAGGTTTTTCTGAGACAGAAATCGCTGATGCAAGGTATTTTGCATCCACTCGAAGCGAAAATTCGGCAAATGGAGAAAACCAGATCAAATAACTTCGATTGGGCAATCGGGCTGTGGAACATTGTTCATTACGTCATCCTTATCTACCAGGAAAAGCATCCAGATTGGCGATTTGTTCGATACGAAGATGTGGCACTGGATCCGCTTTCGGGATTCGAAAATTTGTATGCATGGTTCGACCTCGATTTTGATACGATGATCCGGAATCAGATCCAGTTCAATTGCACATCCAGTAAGGCTGCGGATGTCCTTCTGTCGTTGAGACATTATATGATGTCAAATTGGAAAGCGATCGCACGCAAAAGGAGACTTGCACTTCCGGCAATACACTCAACACATCGCAGTGTCATGCGCGACAGTAAAGCAATGGTTACAAAGTGGAAACCGCGATTGACCGAACAGCAAGTCGAGCAGATAAAGGAGAGAACGTGGGATATCGCAAAAGAATTCTATTCATCGGAAGATTGGTGATTATCGCAAGATCTATAAGAGGTGGTCACCAATTCTCATGAGTGGCCTCGGTGGGACTCCAACCCACAGACAATTGGACTTTGTCACACCACCAGGTAAGTATTCCACTTTTTTTGCCACCGATAAAATATGGTGGGTGTATATCGAATTGACCACAAATGTCAGAAACCGCACCGTCAACCAGGCACATAGCGAAAGAATGGATTTTTGAAAACCATTGGTTTTGGACCGAGCAATATTTGTTATGGGCACTTCTATCTTTCAATACCGAGTTTGAAATATTATTCTCAGTACAATATATGAAAAAGTATATTGAAGAATTACAGTCTATATTTCCAGGGTATTGGGCCGGCGGTAGCTTCTATTTTAGACGAAAGAATAAATCTTAATCAATCCACAGATTCCGCAGATTATATAGATAACAAATCATCAAGTTGAAAATTTATTCAAACTTTGACGCCTATAAATTCAGTTGGCAATGGATAATCCAAAAGTTTTAATAGTTACACGGCATTTCCCTCCGATTTTAAATGGTCCTTCAATAGTTCTCTCAAGATTAGTCAGGCATTGGCCACAGAATTCCATTTCAATTTTTACGAGGGATTACAGTGGATTGTTTGAAAACATTGATCCAGCTTTTGTGAGTGATATTCCAATCAGAAGATTCCCTTGGGGCAGCAATAGCTCACGACTTGACAGAATATACGAGTTCATAAATGTTAAACGATTGACGAAAAGTATTTGCGATGAAGCTAAACAATATCAAATGTTGCTGTATTGGAAGAAAGAATTGGCAGCAACAGAAGAGATTATCTACCGTGACCCCAGGGATATAATTGAATTTGAGATCGGCGATATCCGCAATCTTGAGTCAGTTCAAGGGGCTTTAAGAAATGCAGAAATTGTTATTAATGCGGCCGCATTAAAACAGGTACCCTCCTGTGAATATTCCCCCTTTGAGGCGGTTCAGACTAATATCCATGGAGCAAACAATATTGTAACAGCCATAGCAAACAATGACTTAAAGGTACACACCGTAGTGTGTGTTTCAACCGATAAGGCATGCAAACCGATTAATGTTATGGGTATGACCAAGTCGATTCAAGAGCGGATTTTCATCGAAGGGAATCTAAAATGCCCTCAAACACGATTTATTTGCACAAGGTATGGCAACGTTTTGGCATCAAGGGGGTCAGTTATCCCATTGTTTATTGATCAAATTAAAAAAGGAGGCCCGGTAACGATCACCTTGCCCGAGATGACGAGATTTCTGATGAGTTTGGATGAATCTGTTGATACCATATTTGATGCAATAAGGAGTGCCAATCGAGGAGAAACATACATCCCCAAAGTAAGGTCTGCCAAAATTATAGATGTTGCGGATGTTATGATTGGTGACAGGGAAATAGAAATAAAAAATACAGGTATCCGCCCAGGCGAAAAAGTGCATGAAGTGCTTATTTCGGAAGAAGAGTGCTATCGAACTATTGACCGAGGTGATTATTTTGCCATCGAACCCATACTTCCGGAATTAAGATCATCTGAAAAGACTGATGCTTGTCTGAATAAAGAGTACATCTCGGCGGATAATTTAATGAGTAAGGATGAGATTAGAGAATTTTTGGAAAAGAACAACCTTTTGTCTGATTATTAGCCTTTTGTTCTCGCGAATTCTCCCATTTAATCCTGATTTGAGAGGTTTTTCAAAGAAAATAATTCGTTTACTGGAAACAGCTTGGATTCCATTTGTCGCTATAAGCGGAATTATTTTCTGTTTGATACTCCAGAAGGTGCTCTCTTATGACAGAAATCGTTAGTTGTGAAAAATTACGCAGGTATTTCCTGGGGATAATTGAACAAGATTATGAACTGGGTCTGGTGAAGCGCCCGGAGGTGCCTTCTGACGATTACTTAAAGGCGTATTATACGCAAAGGCAGTTTCCTCGCATTCATTACTTCTTAAACACTTTTTTCCAAAATCAGGAGAAATCTAAGATCCTCAGTGTGGGTTGTGGGGGAGCAGCGTACATGGAGATTTATCTTGAAAAGGAACTTGGTCATTCTGTTATTGGTGCAGATCTTAAATCGACAATCCTTGATTGGAATAAACGGAATGCAGAGCGTAACTTGCGGATGGTTCCGTGTAATATTGACGTCGACGAGTTACCATTCGCTGATAACCAATTTGATGTAGTCATTTTTGCAGAGGTACTAGAACACCTGAGAGGTATTCCTGATGTGGCGTTGCGAAGACTCCATCGCGTCCTTGTGAAGGATGGTAGGTTGTTGTTGAGCACCCCGAACGTGGCAAAGATAGGGAATATCGCAGCACTCATCAGCGGTCAGAACATCTACCCTGTGGTGGATGAGAAATTTTTTCAGATAGACGGCGCTGTCGGTCATTTTCGAGAGTATTCAATGGACCAAATCCGAAACTTGTTGAAGAGGAATGGCTTTCAGCTAAAATCTATATTTCTGTTTTCGCCGTACAGAACGATGTTAGCTAAGTTCATGGCAATTTCTTATTATCTGCCAAAGTTGAGAGACGTTATCATGGTTGAGGCCTTGAAAAAGACACGTAATTGAAAACGAGGAAAATTTGAAAATGCTTGATAAGTATATTTGAGGTTTCCATGCGATCTAGTATGAAGATAATGACAGTTCTCGGCACAAGGCCTGAGATAATCCGCCTATCCATTATTATTAAAAAACTGGATAAATATTGCGAGCACACCCTTGTTCACACCGGCCAGAATTTTGACGATAACCTTAGCAAGATATTCTTTGATGAATTAGAACTCCGTGAACCCGATTTCTATCTTGGCGTGAGATGCGAAACCTTCGGAGAGCAGATCGGTAAAATATTAATAGAGTCAGAAAAGATAATCAATAAAGTTCATCCTGATAAAATCCTTATCCTGGGAGATACCAACAGTGGCCTCGTCAGTATATTAGCCAAGCGTATGGGAATTCCTGTTTACCATATGGAAGCGGGAAATCGTTGTTTTGATGACCGAGTACCAGAAGAAGTAAACCGCAGGATTATCGATCATTCAAGTACAATTCTTTTGCCATATACGCATAACAGCAAAGAAAATCTTCTCAGAGAAGGGATTGAAATAAACAGAATTTATGTTATTGGGAATCCCATCTACGAAGTTATTAACGCTCATAACGAAAAGATAAAAAAGAGCAAAATCTTTGAAAAATTACAAATTGACCCGAATAAGTATTTTCTCGTCACAATGCATAGAGAAGAAAATGTTGATCTAAAAGATCGTTTATCCAATATATTAGCTGCACTGTATAAAATTCAGAAAAAATATAAGCTGCCAGTAATATGCAGCCTCCACCCGAGGACAAAAAACAGGATGAAAAGTTTTGGGCTGACCTTAGACAATAAAAACATCCATTTCCTGACGCCGCTCGGTTTTTTTGATTTCATAGCCCTTGAACAAAAAGCCATTTGTGTCATAACCGACAGCGGTACCGTTCAGGAAGAATGTTGCATCTTTAAAGTTCCAAACATAACAATAAGAGATGTAACTGAAAGACCTGAAACCATTGAAGTTGGAAGTAATGTTATCGTAGGTGTAAGCCCTCAGAGAATATTAAAGTCCATAGAAGTGGTTATTAAAGAACCGTATGATTGGAAAGTGCCAGCAGAATATCTAAGAGAAAATGTTTCGACATCTGTAATAAAAGTTCTTTTTGCGAACAATAAGAAGCGGTTGAATTTATGAAAGGCAAGATCTTAATAGCATCTAATTGGGGACCACCAATGATTGATGGCCCCTCAATAATCTTAGGAAATCTATTGCGCCAATTTGATAGAGAAAAAACCATACTATTTACTAGGAAAATAGACAAAAACTTGTCTATATACAACAAAAAAGGCAACCCCTTAACCATTAAGCAGTATTCTGTGTATGTGCCCTCTCCTTATACTCCAGGGCTGGGGAGCATTTCAAGGCGACTGTTTCGTTTAATGGAAACGGCCTGGATTCCGCTTACCGTAATAAAAGGGGTTGTGGTATGTTTATTTGAAAAAGCAAATTGCATCTTGGCTACCTCTGACCAGCCGCATGCCCATTTTCTAATTTCAGCGTATTTTATAGCGAAGTTAACGGGCAGAAAACTCATTTTGTACCTTCTTGACCCGGTTGAGGCCTTTCGGTTGGGAAGGATTCAAAGGATAGTAGTGGGAGTGTTTATGCCCCGTTTAATTAAATATGCTTCGAAGATTATTGTTATGAATGAAGTCTTGGCGGATTATTATCAATTTAAATACGGGGTTAAATGTGGGGTATTGCCGCATTCTGTATCCATAAAAAATGAAGAAGAAGCGGCTGTGCCGGAAAATGGTTTAATGAATGAAGTGCCTGAAATAGTATTTTCGGGAAAACTGTCTCAATATCAGGAAGATTCTTTGTTGAATTTAAAGAGAGCAATACAGATTCTTCCCCAGAAGATTAGACTAAAGATCTATGCTTCAAATAAACCTGCTTATTTAAGAAAGCTTGGATTATATGGGGAAAATGTAACAATTGATCATTTGAATCATGAGAAGTTAATGGAGGAATTAAACAAAGCGGATATCCTCTTCCTTCCTCTTTCATTTAAATATTCTGAGTCAATGGTTGTTAAATCCGCTTTCCCTGCAAAGACCATGGATTACTTGCTTGCAAGGCGCCCTATATTAGTTCACGCTCCAAAAGACTCCTTTATTGTTGGCTATGCCCAGAGAAATAATTTTGCAGTTTGTGTTGCAGAAAATGATGTAAATCTACTGGCAAGCGCAATCCGGAATCTAATAGGAGATAAGGATTTAAAATTGAAGTTAATTAATAATTGTCAAAAAACCCTCTTACAACACAATTCCAAGACAGTATATAATAAATTTTTGAATATCATGGGTGAATACTTGAGATGAAAATTGCAATATTAGCAGATCAAATAGATACAGAAACATCTCATGGTCAATCCAGCTATGCGTTTAATTTAATTTCAGGTTTTGATAGAAAAGGAGTTGATTGTACCCTTTTTTATGCAGACATTCCCGCATGTACGAGATACCCAAGGAGCAAGAAAACCTCTTATCGCTTGCATGGATTACCTTTAATTAATGAACATATTAAGGACTGGCTAATTAATATAAAAGCATCAGGCTATGATATCTTGCATTGTCTGACCAATACCGGGATACCTCTTGGACGGTCAAAAGCAAAGAAGGTCGTGACGCTTCACGACATTATGCCTTTTAAGCATCCTGAGTTTTATACCGAATATACGATGTCATATATAATAAAAGGGATAAAAGAAGTATTAGAAACTGTTGACGGTGTGATTACTGTTAGTGAGTTTTCGAAAAAGGATATAGCAAAAACATTTAATTATAACGCGGACAAAATATCTGTAACCTATCATGGTATAGATAGGAATATCTTTTCCAGGAAGGATGTTCCTACGCCTATTCCGGAAGAATATATCTTACATATAGGAGGATTAAATCCAAGAAAGGGACTCAGAGACTTTTTAGAGGCATTCAGCAAAATAAAAGAAGAATTACCGCATAAGTTGGTATTAATCGACAATAAGGGCTGGAAGGATTCAAAAATACATAAAATAATTGGGAAGTATAACTTGAAGGACAGGGTATTCTTGGAAAAGGCTAATACAACGGATGAGATGGTTAGCTATTATAATTATGCCGCGATGCTGGTTTTTCCTTCTTTGTACGAGGGCTTTGGCTTGCCTCCCCTTGAGGCGATGGCTTGCGGGTGCCCGGTAATAACCTCCGATAATACTTCCCTGAAGGAAATGTATAAAGGGTATGCCCTGTTAATTGACCCCACGGATACAAACAGACTTGCGGAGAAGATATTAGAGGTGCTTAAGAATAATAAACTTAAGAGCAAAATGATAGAAAATGGATTAGCCTTGTCAGCAAAGCTAAACCAGGAAAAAATGGTGGAGGATACAATAGGAGCGTATGAGAAAATATTGGGAATGTGATCAATGAATATTTTATTCAGTGGAGATACGTTTATATTTGGTAACGTACAAAGCAATTATATGCGGCACATATTTTTGAAGGATTGGATATAGAGATATTAAAGTAGGGATGAAGTATTGGAGAGGGAATGGTGCAGAATAAATGACTCTTTTGTATAAAAAGTCGCAATTTTATTTTACCTTGATCAATCCTGTGATTCCTAGAAAAAGACGGGTGTGTCTTTGCTACGGAAAAGATGTCGAGAAGTATTATGATTTTTTAGAAAGGTCGCAATGGTGGTCTAGAGGGGAACTTGAGAATTATCAGAATGAGAAACTAAGAAAGTTAATTAAACACGCTTACGAGAATGTGCCTTATTATAGAAACTTATTTATTAACAACAAGTTGCATCCGGCAGATATAAAAACGACAGCAGATTTGGCAAAACTTCCTATTTTAACAAAGAAAATAATACGCAAACATTTTCCGCAAGATATCACTACAAGGAATATGAGCAGTGATCGTATTGTTCCGGCCAAGACCGGTGGTTCTACTGGCGAGCCACTTGTGTTTAATAGGGATAAGCTTTCTCAGGATTTATCATGGGGAGCGATGTTCAGGTTTTTTAAATGGATAGGGTATGAGTGGGGAGACCAAATCGCCTATTTTTGGAGGATGCCGCTTTCAAAAAAGGAAAAATGGGCCTGGTATCAATATCAAAACATCCTGGATAAAATAAAGTATTCATGGGTGCCGGCAGTAGATAGATATGACGCTTTTAGGGTTGGAGAAAAAGAGCTTGCAGTCTATGTTGAAGATCTTATTCGGAGCAAGCCGCAAATTCTAAGAGGTTATGTCAATGTCATTGTTGCCGTGGCCAGATATTGCAAAGAAGAACGTATCGATGAAATCAGGCCCAAGGCTATTACAACTACAGCAGAAGTACTACATCAGAGAGAAAGAAAACTATTAGAAAGGCAATTTAAATGTGATGTTTACGATCAATATGGCGGTGGTGAAACTTTTTCTGTATCGGCTGAATGCGAAAAACACAATGGCCTTCATATAAATTCTGAACATTGTATTGTTGAGATACTCAATGATTATGATGCCCTTTTACCTAATGGGGCAAAGGGGAAGATTGTTGTCACTGACCTTGATAATTATGCTATGCCTTTTATTCGTTACGAAAACGGAGATTTTGGTAGTTTGAGAGAAGAAAGATGTTATTGCGGCAGGGCACTTCCCCTAATGAATCCCGTAGAAGGTCGTATTTTCGGAATGCTGAAAGGTAAGAATGGCAGGGTAGTGCATGGAGAATTTTTTGCTAACTTACTTGATGAGTTTAATTGGTATGAAGATTATAACATTGACGCCTTTGAGGTTGTTCAGGGATCAGAGGGTTCGGTGGTTTGGTATATCGCCTGTGGTAAAAATCCGACATCTGATGATATAAACATTTTGCTTTCATGTTGTAATGAATATTTTGGTGATATTGATATCAATTTTGAATTTGTCCGCGAGATTCCGCTATTAACTTCAGGAAAAAGAGAATTAATACGTGCGCAGGCGGGAGCATCAAAAAATATATAATTAATGTATCAAGATAATGCAAAAATTAACGTTCTTCACATTATTGCCGGCCTTCCATTGGGCGGGGCAGAGAACATTTTACATACGCTGGCAAAAAACAGTGATAGAAAGATAATGAACCTTATTTTTTGTTGTCTGGATGAAGAAGGAGTTGTTGCGGAACGTATTGGTGAAGATGGATTTAAGGTTGTCTGCTTACGGGAAGAGAGATTCAGGTACGGTTGGCGCCAACTGTATAATTTGTACAGAGTAATGAAAGATAACAAAATAGATATTGTTCATACTCATTTATATAAAGCTGATTTCTCGGGCCGATTAGTTGCCTTTATTGCTGGCATTACCGTAATATGCAAAAGTGAACATACAGTGCAGCATCCAATGAAATTTGGTGTATGGAGTAAGATAAGCCTTCCTTTTTATAACATAATGAGATTAATTGGAGCTAATATATTTTTGGACAAAATAACAGACGCAGTCATTTACGATACAAAATATGCCAGAAAGTCATTTATCGGAAAAAGATTTAATCCAGAAAAACATTATGTCGTTACAGGAGGCTTAGCAGAAAGCAGACTGAGTGTTTCTACAAATAAGGATACCATTCGTGATAACTTAGGATTCTTATCAAATGATTTTATTATTATAATTGTTGCCAGGCTAATAGAAAGAAAAGGGCATAAATACGTTTTTGAAGCGATTGACAAAATGAGTATCGATTATCCCAATATAAAATTATTAGTTGTTGGCGATGGACACTTGAGGGAGAAATTAGAACGTCTGGCGGTTGATATAAACATAAGTAATAGGACATTGTTTGTGGGAAAGGTTAGAAACGTTCAGGAATATATAAAAATAAGCGATGTATTCGTTTTGCCTTCATGGCGGGAAGCTCTTGGTATAGTTTTTTTAGAAGCAATGTATCTTGGAGTTCCTGTTATTGGGGCGAATGAGGCAGGAATTCCAGAAATCATTGAAGACGGTGTTAGCGGATATCTGGTTAGAATAAAAGATTCTGAAATGATTAAAAGAGCGATAATAAGAGTAATGAAGGAATCAGAAACGACGCAAGATATGATAAAGAACGCAAGATCCAAAGTTGATAAGGAATTCTCCGAAAGGAACTTCACACGTAGATATGAAGAGATATACACCTTTCTTTTAGGAAAAAAGAGGAATCGATTATATGGGTGAGCATAACAAACTTAGAATTATGTTCTTTGGAGACCTTGCCTTTAACGCGGATAAAGACAGTGTTAAGAATAGCGGCAATAATCGTATGTTTGACAATTTAACAAAGTTATTTGACCAGGCGGATTTAATAATCGGGAATCTAGAGTCACCATTGCCAGGCGATGGTAGAGAAAATGTTTTGAAGAAGCCCCGAGTTATTGCTGATCCATATCTTTTTAGCAATATAGCGAAGCTCAACCCGGATATTCTTTGCTTGGCAAATAATCATATAGCAGATGCTTTGGATGATGGATTCAGGAAAACGATACATTGTTTAAAGAAGAATAGCATATTATTCCTGGGCGCGGGATTTTCTAATGAAGAGGCAAGCCGGCCTTTAATTGTTGAAAAGCATGATTATAGAATTGGGCTATTAAATTATGTCGCAGAGGGGACAAATCCATGCTTGCCGAATGATTATAAAATAAAATTGAATTTATTTAATCTTGACAAGGTTTTAAGAAATTTGAGCAACATTAGGGATAAAACGGATATTCGTATTGTTACATTACATTGGGGGATCGAATATTGTAATTATCCGACGCCAAGTCAGCAGTATGTTGTTAAATTATTTTCCGAAAATGGTGCCGATATAATTGTCGGACATCATCCCCATACTATTCAACCTATCCAAAAGCATAAAAAAACAGCGATAGCGTACAGTTTGGGTAATTTTTATTTTCCCGATATTCAATTTGAAAATACATTATACCGAAAATGGTCATTAAGAGGGCGAGAGAGTATTGTGTTTGATGTTACTTTTTCACGAAGGGGTATAGAAGGGTTGGATTTTCATAGGACACTTAGAAAAGACTTTTTGGTATATTTGGATCCAGGAGGTATTTATTTGCGGATGAAGATAATGCAGTTTGGGCGGGTATTGTTGAGATGGAACATTGCTTGGAAAATCTATTGTTATTTAAATAAAGGAATGAGAATTATCAAGCAAAAAATAATTTCACTATTCCATTACGGGTTTTTGCTAAGACTTAGACGTGAAAAGCGCGAGCATGTTTGACCAAAATAGCACATGAGCCAAATAGCTAAATGGTTTGCGAGAGTTTGAGAATGAAGAAAATATTTATAAAAAATGCACTTTTACTGATTATATCTTTATGCGTGGCTTTCGCGATAGGTGAAATATTATTGAGGTATGTACCTATTAGAGGAATTATTACAGCTCGATCTGTATTTGATGCCGAATTAGGGTTTAAGAGAGTCGCTGGAACTTTAAACGAATATGTAACAAAAACGGGTAGACTTGTTATTAGAAAAACAAACAAAATTGGGTATTTTGACAAAGAGCACGACCGAAAAAAAAGAAAATACAGAGTTGGTTTTCTTGGTGATTCGTATGTTGAAGCCATTCAAGTACCACTAAGAGATACGTTTCATTATCTTTCAGACGAAAAACTAAAAATTAAAAACATAGAAACCTTCGCCTTTGGTAGGTCAGGTGGCGGCACCCTGCAAGCTTTTAATTTTGCAAAAAGATGGATGAACTATTTTGATTTGGACCTTGTTGTTTATGCTTTCTATGAAAATGATTTAGGAGACCAGATTATAGAAATTAAGAGAGCTAATTTTGTCCCTCATGCAGAACTTACTAAGGACGGGTATAAAGCATACTTGCCTGAGATGAATCTGCCGTCTTGGTTGAACCCTAAAGCATACTTTATTTTAGATAAGGTAAGAAGCCATTCAGTGTTGCTAACTAACATAATAGCAAGAGTTGGTTTATTGAGAGAGTATGGTATATCTTTAGAATCAGATGAAAAAGAAAGGACAATAAAAAATGGTACAAAAACAATGCATCAACTGAACGTAAATGATTTTCCTTCTCTTTGGCCTGAGCAGATTAGAAGAGATGCAATAAGATTAGGAGAGCTAATTATAAAAGATTTTCGCAATTTTGTCGAAAGTAATAACAAAAAATTTGCGATTCTCTATATTCCGAGGGAAACTGAATTTGAAAAAAAACTAACCGATCAGGATTCTTGGAAATCATGGCTTGTTAATTTTTGTAAAAAAGGAGATATTAGCCTTATTGATCCTACTAATGAACTTATCAAATTCTCACGAAAAGGAAAGAAAGTCTATTATGACCATCTTACTGAATACGGGCATCTAGCCGTTTCGTAATCTTTTTCCAACTGGTTTAGAAATAGATTCGGACAGGTGGACAATTGATGAAAGTCCCTGCCTTATAATGATAAAAAATATTGGCTATATTTTAGGAAAATTTCCCGGTGTAGAACCATTTATCTTTAATGAGATTAAAGAAATAAAGAATTTGGGGTTTGAGGTAATCCTTTTTTCTACTAATAATCCAAAGGGTAAAATTACCAGAGATGAGTGGACAGATATTACGTTTTATGTAAAAAATTATTTCAGCCCGAAAGTGATTTTTTCTCATCTTTATTATTTCTTCAGTAATCCCCGGTTGTATATTGACATGTTATTTAAGAATAAGCAGTTTGGCGGAGGGCCTATTTTTTGGAAGTCTGTTTATTATGCCTATATCATAAAAATGAAAAATATAAACCATATTCATGCCCATTTTGCTTGGGATGCAGTTGACGCCGCAATGATTATATCAAAATTATGCGGTGTTTCTTATAGCCTTACATCCCATCAATCGGATATTCATCGGCACCCAATAAGACTTTTTCAGAAACTCGCTGGAGCCAAATTTATTTTGACCTGCACCAAAGGAAATAAACAATATCTCGGCAAGAGATTTGGCCCTAAGATTGAAAACAAAACTTATAATGTTTATCACGGTATAGACTTAGCTAAATTTTATCCTAGCCCATCTTTTTCTGAAAAAGATATAGATATATTAGGAATAGGGAATTTATTAATATATAAAGGATTTAATTATTTAATTGATGCTTGCAAGATTTTACGTGATAAAGGGTTGGATTTTAAATGTGTGATATTAGGTGATGGAGAAGATAGGGAATGTCTTGAAAATCAAATTATTAAGTCAGGTCTTAAAAATTATGTGAAGATGCTCGGACAGGTCCCTTATAAAAATATTAAAAGTTATTATGAACGGACAAAGGTATTCAGCCTTCCAGTGACTATACTTGATGATAATCCTCACGGTATACCCAATGTTATTGCTGAGGCAATGGCGATGAGATTACCGGTGGTTGTTACCGATGTGCCCCATATCCCCGAATTGGTCACGGATAAAGAGACCGGCTTCACGGTTCCAGACAAGGATCCAGTTGCTTTAGCACGGACGATCGCTAAGCTTTTATCCGACAATAAGTTGAGGGAAGTCATTGGTCAAAAAGCAAGAGAAAGAATAGTCGCCGATTTTGACTTTAATAAACATACAAAGAGAATTGCGGAATTCTTCCACGTAAAAACTCCGAAAGAATGTCGATAAAAATACGGGATCTTTTATTTATTTCTTATCATTTCCCTCCTGCCGGTGGACCAGCCGTTCAACGACCGCTCAAGTTTGCAAAATATCTTCCGCTTTTTGGCTGGAACCCGATAGTCTTAACTGTATCAAACCCATCCCTTGAGTGTAACGATGAAACACTTCTTCAAGACCTTCCGCAAGGTGTGTGTATATATAAAACTTATCGTCTGCCCCTTTTGCCATTTGCCGAAGCCTATAGAGAAAGGGAAGAATACAACCATGATTCAAGCGGCAAGCTGGTGCTTATGCAAAGCAACAATCAATTTCTTAAACCTTTTATCTCTATTATTAATAAATTTTTTGATGTCGTTAAATATATTGCTAACAATTTTGTATATATTCCTGATAGGTATGTTGGTTGGCTGCCAGGTGCGGTCATAAAGGGAGCGTCGTTAGTAAAAAAAAACAACTTGAAACTTATTTACGCTACAGCATAAGCACGAAGGTGGATAAATGGGTAGCTTGGTTGCTAATTAATAAAGCGGCTCTAATACTGGGCAACAGTCGTTTCACTGCAGAGAGAATCCGTATGAGAGGTTTCAAGGGACCTGTAGAAGTGCTGAACCCAGGCGTTGACCCGGCAGCGTTCCACCCTGGGGTAGACACTAAAGAGGTTCGCCAACAGTACGGATTAGATGGACATCCGGTGTTACTTACTACAGCCAGACTGGTGTCGAAGAAGAATATAGCCGGTGTCTTAAATGCTCTTCCCAGAGTGATTGAACAGATTCCAAATGTGCTCTATTTGATTGCAGGAGATGGGGAGGAACGAGATCAATTAGAAACTTTATGTGATGAACTGAGCCTGCGGTCATATGTTCGCTTCCTGGGATACGTTGAGAATAGCCGATTGCCTGCTTTATATCGTGCTTCTGATCTGTTTGTTATGCCTACAAAGGGTGTTGAGAGTTTTGGTATATCCTTCATTGAAGCTAATGCCTGTGCGAAACCAGTAATTGCAGGCCGAAGTGTGGGCATGACAGATGCTGTAATTGATGGGAAAACAGGGCTATTAGTGGACCCACACAACATAGATGAAATTGCATCAGCTATTATCCGCTTGCTTAAGGATCGCGAACTTGCCCGCCGCCTCAGCGAAAACGGCAGAAGACGTGTTGAACAGGAATTTAGTTGGGAGAAAGTCGGAGATAGGTTGGAAAGGTATCTGAAGCAGGTCCAGAAAAAACGATGATTCAAGATGAAATAATCGTCTGCGTATCTCCCACGTCATGGTCTGACATATGGCGTAACCGACAACAGGTCATGTCCAGGTTTGCTAAGGAAAATCATATCATATTTGTACAACCTCAGGAAAAAAACAAGAATGACGAATTGTCTACACCATCAAACGTTACGTTATTGAATGCACCTCGGCCTATTCCTTTTGGGTCAAGATTCATTCCCAAATTCTTATTTCGTTGGACTAGCCGTCTGATTGTGAAGATTAACAATTTCTTACTGAGACGATTTCTTCAAAGGCGGCTTCTAGAGTTCGGTGTGGTTGCTCCAATTCTGTGGCTTTATGATCCGCTGCATGTCGGGCTCTTGGGTCATTTGGGCGAGAAGCTTACGTGCTGGCATGTTCATGACGAAACATCAAAGTTCCCATTTAATCAAAAAATTGCCAAAATCATTCGTTCTTGCGAGGAATGCTTAGGTAGAAATGTTGATTTGATCTTTGCCTCATCAAAAAGCCAATACAAGAAGCGCTCAGCATGCGGGGATAAGGTGTATTATCTTTCGAATGCATGTGATTTTTACCATTTTAGCAAAGCTCCTAATGCG
>SDBT01009611.1_pt1 | contig 15674 bp, 13 predicted proteins | sample 2277101 | NCBI WGS metagenome assembly SDBT01 (sample SAMN10404973, study PRJNA504765) | marine sediment metagenome | isolation source: marine sediment core GS10_PC15, 103 cmbsf | place: Arctic Ocean: Southern Knipovich Ridge | collected 2010 | reverse complement strand
GGACAGTATCTTCTGCCGAAGTTCCTGCCAGAACTATTCCGACTGAAACAGGAGATACTCTTAGTCAATCCCAATCTAGTAGTAGCTCTGGGCGGAACAGCACTATGGGCACTGATGGGCGCGGGTGGAATTAGCAAGCTTCGTGGCGCTATCACGGAATCTACTCTAGTTCCAGGACAAAAAATCCTGCCCGCCTGGCATCCATCATACGTTCAGCGGGCATGGCAGGAGCGCTCGGTTTTATTCTCCGACTTGGTAAAAGCCAAACGTGAGATGGAGTTTCCAGATATACGCCGGCCACATAGGGAAATTTGGACTGAACCAACGATAGAAGACCTCTATGTTTTTCGTCATAAGTATCTACAGAACATTGATCTTTTAGCATTTGACACTGAAACAGCACAAAAACAAATAACATGCATCAGCTTTGCCCCAAATCCACAGATCGCACTAACTGTTCCATTTGTAGACCGGGATAAACCAGAATATAACTACTGGTCAGCAACTGATGAGGTCCTAGCGTGGAAATTTGTTACAGAAGTTCTAGGTAGTCCAGTACCAAAACTCGCACAAAATGGACTCTATGATCTGCAATATCTTTGGTTCTCGCATGGGATAGCAGTCAGAAATTTTGCCGAAGACACAATGCTCAGGCATCACACGCTGTATTTAGAAATGAAAAAGGATCTTGGATTTCTTGGATCAGTTTACACAGATGAAGCTGCCTGGAAGCTCATGCGAACCAGGGCGAAAGATGACTCGGATAAGAAAGACGACTGAAGAAGGAAGTTGAGTGATGGCGGACGAAGACTATAAAATTAGACTGAAGAAGATAGCACCATGGCATGTTGGCCAGACTTGGACAGGATATGATATGTGTTGCTATTGTCTGGATAAAGCAACACATGAAGTTTATAACAAACAGCAATCCAGACCTGAATACTTCGCTGCGTTCTGTAAAAAACATGCAGAAGGAGAAGTTATAAGACTCAATACCCACGTCAGTTGAAAAAGGAGTCCAGTGATGAAAGCATACAAGATACCACTATACCGCAGTTGCCATAATCGAAGCTTCTCTTGTAGAGACCAAGCAACGCATGAAGTCTACAAAGAAAACGGCAGCAAGTTAGGATACTTTTGCTCTCAACACGCAGAAAAAGAAATTAGAAGACTTGACGCTCTTGATAACTCAGTAAGCACCAAATGAAGCACCTCCGGAGAGTCATAATAGAATCTCCTTACGCCGGAGATATCTCAGTCAATCGTCGCTTTGCGCGAGCTTGTATCCGAGATTCAATCTCTCGTGAAGAAGCTCCATTAGCCTCGCACCTACTTTACCCACAGTGTTTTCCTAACCAAAGTCCAGAAACCCGTCGCACAGGAATAGATGCCGGACAAGCCTGGATAATAGCTGCAGATGCTCTAGTAGTATATATCAATTTGGGAATCACAAGTGGAATGCAAATTAGTATAGATCGCGCACGCAAGCTAGAAATCACTATAGAAAGAAGGATGCTAGAAAGTTGGTCAGAATAATTCAAACAGACCAAATGCAGCAGAATAAGCGTTTTGGCGAAACTCTGCAAAGAGATGTATATTGCGGCTTGGACTCTTGTTTAACTTGGGAGATACTAGACGCGCTTAAACCACAAGGCGACGAATTCTCTGACCTACTATACGACTTTGAGCGCGCACTTCAAGCACCAGTTTTAGAAATGGAGCTGCGTGGGTTATTAATAGATCGATACGAGGCGAATAAACTAATTCGCTTCTATGAAAGTCAATCAAATCGTGTTCGACATATAATTAATCAGCTAGCATTTGCCGTCTGGGATAAACCATTAAATCCTTTATCACCAAAGCAACTTAAGGAATTCTTCTATACAGCAATGGGGATTCCAGAAATAACAATATACGACAAAGGACAGAGAAGAGTTTCTACAAATCGTGAAGCACTTGAGAAGATAGAAAATTACAGATACGCTCGCCCTACTGCAAAGGCTATATTAGCCGTTAGAGATGTAGCCAAGAAAATTTCTGTGCTAAAAAGTGGATGTGATCCAGATGGTAGAATGAGATTTAGCTACAACATTGGTGGGACTAATACCGGCAGGTTTTCCTGTAACAAGAACGTCAGGGGAGGTGGAACTAATGGACAGAATATAACTGATGAACTTCGACGGGTTTATATCGCTGATCCAGGCAAAAAATTTGCATACATCGATCTTCAACAAGCTGAAAGTCGCGTGGTTGCTTATGTATCCGGGGATGAAAAATACATCAATGCTTGTGAGTCATCAGATCTTCATGTATATGTTGCAAGAACAATCTGGCCCGGCTTAGACTGGACCGATGATCCTGAACATAATATGAGGATTGCTAAGAAAAAATTCTGGCGACATTGGTCAAGAAGGGATCTTTCAAAACGAGGGGGGCACTTGTGTTTAACTGAAGATCATGAGGTATTAACTCCAGTAGGATGGGTAAATATAGGAAATAAACCACAGATAATAATGACTTGGAAAGAAGTATCAAGAGGAAAGAGAACATCAGAGTTTGCTAAGGTAATTAACTGGATAGATGAAGAATTCTCTGGAGATTTGTGTTCTTTCGAAGGTAACTCAATTTCAGCTTTAACCACACCAAACCACAGAATTCCGTATAAATCTGATCAAAGAACATTTGGTGTGAAGGTTAAGAGAGCAGAGGACGGACCAGGAGCTTTCATGCCACTAGGAAGTGGTTACATAGGTGGACAAGATATTGTACCAGCAAAGCTAATTGCCGCACACATGTCAGATGGTCACCAGAACTCAAAAAACAGAATGGTGTTCCATCTGATAAAGAAAAGAAAAATAGAAAGACTTTATAAACTAGCAACAGAATATGGATATGAGATCACTAAAACTGGCAACAAATACAAGATCTGGGGAAATCTACCAAAAAAGGCCGGCGCATATATGTTAAACTGGACAAAAGAATGTCTGGTAGATTTTATTGAGGAGTACCAACATTGGGATGGACATATTGGCCCTACAAGTGTAACAATATCCAGCAAAGATAGAGATCATTTAGAGTGGCTACAAACTTTTGGTAGAATACTTGGTATTGGTGGTAACGTAGGATTTCATGTTGAGCTAAAGGGAATAAAATATTGGAGGCTTCAGCAAAATCAAAGACTGTGGGCGAGTGGAAAGAGCGTTAAATTTAGTAAAGTTACGGTTACACAAAGACGTGTTCTATGTCCAACTGTTCCAAGTGAATTCTTTTACATAAGGAGGAATGGAAAAATATTTATTACAGGCAACACAAATTATGTTGGCCAGCCAAGATCAAACGCAAAATCCTTACACATCAGCGTGGAGATGATGACGGAGTTTCAAAGAGCATATTTAAGTGAGTTCTCTGGAATAAGACACATGCACACATTAGTAGCTGGGCAGCTCAGTGTTGATGGAATGATCATCACTCCACTAGGAAGAAAACGACTGTTCTTTGGTCGAAACAGAGAAGATGATGTGATCCGCAAGGGAGTGGCATACAGCCCTCAAAGCGTGGTAGGAGATTTACTAAATCTAGGAATGCTTCGTGTTTGGAGCGAAGTCCGAAGTGAGATAAATCTTATGGCCCAGCTGCACGACGCTATACTTGTACAATATAACGAATCTGAAGAAGATAGGATTCTGGCGAGAGCGAAAAAGCTTATGACTATTCCTGTAGAAGTTACAGATATTAAATCCAAGGGAGCGCGAACTAGGACTATGGTAATTCCTATAGATATTGAAGTCGGCTGGAACTGGGCACACGCAACGGAGGAAAATCCAGGTGGGTTAAGTAAATATTCTCCTGGAAAAGAACACAGAAAAAGACCGAACCAAGATCCACTCAAGCGTATTATGTAAGACTATGACTACAGATAAGCCTAGAGTTCTGAGTTCCTGGATGGATAGTTTCCTGGAGTTCACAAATCATCTTCCATCGCCAGAGATTTTTAGGCGATGGACTGCTTATTCCATAATTGCAGGAGCATTAGAGCGACGAGTTTGGACTAATATTAATGGCTCTATACTTTATCCAAATCTTTTTATTCTTCTAATCGGCCCACCAGGTACTGGAAAGAGTATGGCAATAAAAGAAGCCGCAACTCTATGGGCAAGCACCGGTAAACTCACAGTTGGCCCTAATGCAATGACCAAGGCTGCGTTTGTAGATCAATTAAGTGGAAAACCAAAAACCTATTTATATGAAGGAAAAACTGTTATCTATAACTCATTATTAATTGCAGCACAAGAATTCGGCACCCTATTACCAGAAAATGATACAAAATTTTTAAACGTACTAAACGATATATTCGACTGTAACAAAATATTCGAAGATTCAACACGTGGAGGTGGACTAATTCGTGTTGACCGACCACATTTAAATTTGATTGGTGGAACCCAGCCAATGTATCTTGGTGATTTACTTCCAGAGAGTGCATACGGCCAAGGATTCACCAGTCGAATAATAATGGTTTATTCTGGGCATAGAGTCATCAAGGATATGTTTAAAAGTTCTGGGCGTGATGCTGAGTTGGAAAAGGCACTAAGACAAGACTTGCGTATAGTAGCTGGACTGATAGGTGGATTTGAATGGACTGTAGAAGCAAAAGAGATTATTGAAGAGTGGAATAGAACTTCAGAAAAGGATGCTCCAAGTCATATGAAATTACAAAACTACAATACTCGTAGAGTTGTTCACGCTGCAAAATTAGCAATGACTATCGCAGTTATACACAAGGATCGCTTACTTGTTAATGCAGAAGATATAATAGAAGCAAGAAAACAGTTGATTCTAGCTGAAAGCTTCATGCCTGAAATCTTTAAGGAAATGACAAGTGGCTCCGATGCAGCGGACTTAAGTGAGTTTCACCGATTTGTCTTCGGTTATTGTGAAAGAAAAGGAGTCGAAGGTATACCTGAGCATATCCTAATCCACAGAATGTCCCAGAAAATACCAGTTAATAGAATATCTTACTTTCTTGAAACTATGATAAGTGGTAAAATGCTAGAGTCAATCGGGTTGAATTTGTCTGGACAAAGAAAATTCAAAGCACTTCCTCTGTCGAGATTTAACTAAGATGATTGAAGAACGCTGGCGAATAGTAGCTCGATTAATGAGTACAACCTTGATTGACTTCGAGGAACAGCACAAGGCACGATTTCTTGTTCGCTCCGTGAATTATGAGTTGAAAGGTCCATGGATACTTGATAGAATTGAATTGATGCTGGTAACAGCTTGTGCAGAACAAACTACGCAAGATAAATTAAGTCAAGAACTAGAAGAGATACAACAGAAATTAAAAAAATTACAACAGCAGCTGCCGGCTGAAACAGAATCAAAGCCTACAGAGCCAGAATCAACCAGTACAGACAAAAGTCAAAGATGGACTGCAAGCAAACGACGATTGCTTATATGGCTGATAAAGTTAAAAATTAGACTGGAAGCCTAGAACACACCAAAGATTGGCGCTATTTTTAGACCTTCTTTCACTGCATCCTTCAGCATACCCGAAATTACTAGATCCGGAAAGTATTGATCGATCAAAGCAAGCGCCTCTAGATATTCTCCGGCCTCAAACTTTTTATCAACCCAAGCCAGGATAATTTTTTTCTTCTTTTGCCGCAACTCACTGCGATAGGAGTGATTCCATTCAAATCTTGCACGCAAGTCTACAGCTGAGTCCTCTGCAATACCTAGAATGTCATCATCAACTGTAGACGGAGTACTCTTGGGATCAGTTGCACAAGCGCCAAAGAACAGAAGCAAAGCGAATGTCATTGAGCGTAGCATGATCGTCTCCTTTGGTTCAAAACATCATTCTTCACTTGACTTATCTCGATATTGTGAGCGTAAGAACTTATCTACAAGTTTTTGGAGTTCTTGACTATTCACCCACGTTCGATCTATTCTATCTGACATTTCTCTGCGAGAAGCTATTGCAGTAGCTGTGCTTATACGAGCAGCAATTATAAGGTCTTCTATTCGCTTAGACAGCGTTAAGAAATCAAGAAGCATACGATCTATATCTTTTTGCTGAATTGCAACTCTAGTAGCTATAAGATCTTCAATTCGTTTCGACCGCTCAACAAAATCAGAAACTAGGCGATCCATAGCTTGTTTCTGAAGTGCAACTTCAGTACCCATATTGTTACTTCGCGCACGGACGTCCTCGACTTTTTTGTCAAGCGATGATCCAGCCCACCCTATAACCCCTAGAGCAACAGCAACAAGTATAGTTATAAAAATGGTAGTCTGTCTTCTCCCGTTTACAATCACCTGATCTTCTCCGTGTTTGTATTCGATAACTACGAGATCTTTGTCATTCATTACTCGTCCATTATAAGCTTAGAAACCCACGTCGAATGCTATGAAATCAGCTATTGTTTGCACAATTCCTGCATGCCCCGCAGTTATCGAGGTAAATCCATCTATTCTTATCCGAGCACCTTGCTCATCTTTAGATACAGAAGCAGTGATACTAGCTCCAGAACTAGAATGAGAGCCGGTTGTCACAACAGTAAAAGAAGTATCGATTAAAACCTCGTTTGGAACCTTCACCATATGCGGGTGAAAAATAAACCCAAAAGTGATTGATGTAGTATCGAAACAGGCTCCGGGGATTCCTGCACCCGCTCTCTGATAGTACCTAGAGCATCTGACTAGATCATCTGCTATAGGGCTTCGGCTGAACGTAGTTGCTTTATCGCCAAGCTCCAACTGCACATTACCAATATACAGGATCTCAGCCAAAGTAGTAGTAACGTCATCACTCCAAATAAAGACCGCTACGTTTTTTGCTCCAGAAGCAACTGTGATGCCGTTTATCTCGAACTTCTGAAATGCGGTAGTTAGCGTGGCTAGATTTGCCGGAACATTATCAAAGACCCAGTTGGCAATAATTGTTGGATCGGTACCTGCTGCACCCCAAGCTGAACCAGAAACCAAGTCCAGCGTCGGTGCATCTTCAGTTCCAGTCCAAGAAAGTACCCCAGCACGAAGATGATCAATACTGATAGCCCCAGAAGTTCTTGCCTCAAAACTCAAGCTAACCTTTTGACCTGCTAGTTGCTTAGCATCTTTAGCCTCAAGAATTTGGGCAATTCCAAACTTCACGTTAGCTGTTTCCACATCTAGAGCAATAGAGGCAAAAGCTCCTGTGGGAATAATGCTGGTATCTTGAGTCACGTCTACAACATCATTTCCATCGCTTAACAAAACCCAGCGATCCAGTGTTAAAGCTGCATCATTGTTGTTATACGGAGTAGTCGCCGCAGTGAAAGAGGTGCCCCGCTGTTCCACTCGGAATCCACCGTTGAGTAGAAAGTTGCGAGTAATCTGTGGCAGAGTGCTAGTTGTACCAAGAAGGTCTTCGAGGAACTGCCTCACGTCCTCAAGGGCTGTTTTTATTTCACCCTGCGTTCTGGCATTGTCGTTTATGTAGTTTACAGCTGGAAGAGTAGTCATCGTGTTCTCCTTTGTATGTTGCGAAAACTAGTATCCTTGAACCACTGCATCCACGGAGCCCGTTATGAAATCATTATCAACATTTAGAATTCTTATCCTTGGTCCAATGATATTTTTGTCAATAACAATAGCACTGTTAGCTTCTCCCTCATCTTCCTGGAGTGTCAACTGTACATTTAAAATATTGAGGAAGGTTTTGGTAATTGGTAGTCGCGTGCCAATAGATGCGATAGCAACATTATCCAGTCTTTCTATAACATCAAGCACATCAATTGTCAGTTTGTATTGTGAAACCACACCTTGTATGGTACCAGGATCAACTACTAGTCTAAAAAGATATGGCTGTCGCATAACTGAACTAATGAGACCAGGCCATGGAATATAATCATCTACAACACCCCAAAATGCTGTTGCATCGGAAGTCCAGAATAATCCAGTATCTACAAGTACCCAAAATATAGTTGAACCATCAATTTTATATGTCAAGTTCCATCCTTCGCCTGCTACTGTTAGATCAATAAGCAAAGCAGCACCAGACCAATCAATATTTGGATTGAATGTGAAGTCATGGGTAATTTGAAGATATACATTAGCAACCCACATCAACGCAGTATCATCGGTCCAAAACGGCCCTGTGGGAATTCCAGTCCAGAACAAAAGACCAGGCGATGTGACATCAGCTACAAGATTTCCACCAGAGACAGAAGCATTAACAAAGGAATCTGGAAATCCTAGTGCCTTCACGTCTACAGTTTCCACCACATTGGAAGCTATCGGGCCTCCAAGATCTAGTGGTATTCTACCAGCCAACACTCGTTTTATAGTTCTCACAATAGACAACAGTCCAGATACTTCTGATAAATTTCCTGTTGTATCCTGTGCCTTGACCATAATAGTAATAGCACCTGCTGGCAAGCCAGAAATATCAAAACTGTTTTCAGTAATAATTCCCTCGTGTGCTTTAATCGCGCCTGCGAAAAAGGAATTCGGTTTTAGACTGTATCGAATAACAAATCCTGCCATGTCTATTGGAGGATTTGGATAGTTCCAACTTAGTATATCGCCGTCGAGAGATACTTTTTCCACATTCGGCGGCAGGGCAGTTTTTCCTATAACAAGATGGTTAGCTACAGTGATGTATGATGAAGGAACTCCATACGCATTAAATGATCGAATACGAACATCATAAAGATCCCCATCAACAGCTGGCTGGAGATATGCAACTGTGTCCTCCGCCGCAGCTTCAGCTACTTGAGTAAACACTTCTATAGGTTGCGGTGAACCTCTGGAGATGTTTTTCCATTGGATAGTAAATCTGGAAACAAAAGCATCAGCCGGAGCGCCCCAAGTCACTTTAATTCTTGAAATTATCGAACCATCGGTACCTTGCACTAATTCATCTTCTCCACTGCTAAGAATCACATTAATCGGCGGCAGGGCTACAAATGGATTTGGAAGAATAGTGTTTGGTGCCGGATCTTCATCAGTCTCTTCTGAGCTCCAAGTATAAACTGATGAAGCAGTTTCACGTAGTGACAAATCCACACCCAGCGCAGGTCCACCACCACTGTCGTTTACAACAAGCACGGATTGTTGAACTTCAAAATGCTTAGCAGCCCAGCCAAATCTATCAATGGTAACTTTTACACGATCGCCAGCTTGAATAGAATAAGCCGTAAGCTTACAAGGGAAGAACGCGGTTATTTCTTGTCGAGCAGCTTCGAGATGAATCTTCGCTAAACGCTGTGCTCTGGCAGAGCTTTTTGTGAACGGCAACACAATATCAAGCCACACAACTTCTCCGCCATCTTCTGATAAATAAGTAGCGTTTGTAACAGGTGGAAAGTCAGCAGGCTGCCAATCATGGCTTTCGCTCAGATAAACCCCGCGAACAGCATTAAACGCCTCTCGACGAGAAATCAGTGTTTTAACCTGGATCTCTCCACGAAGATCTGATTCATCCAAGGTAATAGTTGGCGTAACATACGAGCCAGCTTGCACATGCCATTGCCCAGCAACATAGACAGTCTTACCTGCCATAGCGCTGTTTAACATACGAATAATATCGGCTGGAGTTTCCTCTAAAGAAAAAGCACCATCTACCTCGTATCTTTCCTCAGTACCTCCCGCGGCAAGTGTAACATTTTCATCACACACGTTAGCTGCTGCGTTCATCGCAGCTGTGTTAATCTCTGACTGACCTGCACCAAGACCGTATTTCACGTTGGTCAGATAATTATTCAAACAAAGAGCAACATTCGCGCTATAACTCGTGCTAGAGTCACGAGTATCAAAAATCTGATTACTTCCTTGCACATCCCAAGTGAGATTAGGAAGTCCGTTTGGAAACAGCTCCGTCTTGTGCCTAAGTCTAACATAGACATAGGCCAAGCCAAAGAGATTACTTCTATCCGTCCAATGATTAGGCATCTCACGTGTTAGAGTAGCAACTGCTATCTGAGTATCAGTGCCTAATCGTTTTGTTGTGAGAACATGATCTTCCCACTTACCTGTGCCCCTTCCGTTTCCGTCCAAAGTTACCTCAACGCCGTCGAAATATAACGTGTCTATAGACTCTATTTCATGCGCAGCCAGCACGTAAATGATATTAAGAAATCTATTATCTTTTCCGCTGGTTCCAACAAAAACAATAATTCCACCTTTACGGATTGACCCGTAAACCACTTCCCACGGAGCTAGAGGCTGTCGCACTGAAATAGTTCGACCTCCATCTATAGAGCTTAAAGCCGAAGTCGAACTGGCAAATTTTGGCGTCTTTGGTTTAGGTGCTAGGAAGCCTAAAACCAAAGTAGACGCCGCGGCAATTAACAAAGGAATTAGAATCGCACCTGAAGCGACAGTTGCGGCTGTTGCAGCTGTGACAGCAACAGCAATTAATATAGGAATTGCGGGAGGCATTCTATACCCTCCAAGCTTTGTTTGCTGCACTAACAGGTAGGAATGTAAGACCCTCCAGCGTGAGAACAGCTATATTTTGTCCAAGAACGATCCCTAGCGCTCCGTTGAAGTCATTCCACGCAAATGGCCCGTCGGTTAGTAAGACTAAGTCACCAGTCTGTGCCAAATGTACTGTGCTCCATTCAAGCATTTTAAACTTCTTAGTTATGACCTCTGTAGTTTCGGCCACGCTACCGCCAGAGTGCAATTTAAGCTGTACAACTGCTCCAGATTCAGTTGAGTAATTACCTCTGAATGATTTTGCAACATCCTCCCCGGTTAAGACATAGATACCATCACAGACAAATAGACAGCAGTCAAAACTCCCCCAAGAAAATTCTCTATTCGAACTGATGTCTATAAAATAATTCAACCGTGGCAGCCAGTCCTCATACCTTTTCATTTCGGCCCCCACTGACCATTCCAGTCCTGAATCTTGGTAACAAACTTAAGTCCTCTGTCTTGAGGAAAGTCAATTCTTTGATCCTGATCTGTATATCGTCGCGGCTTGATTCGCTCCAGATCAATTAATCGATTTTCGTATGTCAAAGTAATTATTGCAGTCTCTGAACCTTCTACCATCTCTCCAGTATCTAATCTTCCTTCAAAAGATAAATACGGATCAGCTATAACTGCATCACTGCTGTCTAAGAATCCAAGATAGACCTTTCCAATCTTATGTCGTCGAAGTTGACCAATAACAACAGAAACCGTAGCCGCAGGAATACCAGAGAGACCAATTCGAATCCCTTGCGCCTTTATTCCATCCACTTCTGAAATAGGAGAGATAGAGATTAGATGTCCCAGTCCCTCCCATGTTTCTGAATTCCAAGAAATTGAGCCAATTCCAGTCCAAACACGAATAAACCCAGAGGCAAATTCACCTTGGAAGAACATAATAGGTCGCTTGAATAATGCATCAATCTCGGTCAGTGTATTTGCAGTGAGATCTCTAGCCATTACACGCTCTCCATTGCTGAGAAGGAGATATTGTAAAAGTCACCAATGGATTCATTCCACTCTCGAGAATTAGAAGTAAGACGAAACACACCTACACAGTTGTTTATTATTATCACAGATTCATCTACTGGGCTTGGTCTAAGACTAGGCCAGATATCGAAATCAACCAGCCCAGTGCCGTCTGCGGTTACATCTATTAAAACTACATGAAGCTTTGCTCCGGAGCCAGTTCCAAGTTGAATATAATCTCCCTTTAGCAGAACATTTACTGCATTTGGAGTCCAACCTTTTGTTGATAAAACTTTTCCTGTTTGACCAGCACCTCTTACAAGCGGTGTTCCTGCTTGTACAGTTCCAAGTGGCGTTGCTCCCAGCGGATCTCCGTGGAAAAATGTTCCTCTTCGCCCGTTGAGGCTGGCCAGTGCTGCAATGATAGGAGATGCCTGAGCCCGAGTCATAAGTGGATACGACACGTTTAGTTCCCAGAACTTTCCCGGGTGTTCTTGAACCTCGTCTTCTGCTGTAAATGGAGAAACGTTAACAGCTACAACATCATTCATAATCAACCTGGCCGAGGCTTTGGTTGTGGCGGGCAGCGTGATAGGATATGTTATTGTCATAGCAGACCTTCTTCCCTAACCAAAGAACCTAGGATCTCGTGCTCTTGCTTCCTGAACAGCACCAACCGCGCGAGGTTCAATAGACATATTCATCCGCACCAGCGCTTGCTCAAGTCTGGTAATTGCCGCAGGATCGGCACCTCGTGCATCGATAAAGACTCTGGTACCGCCAAATTCTGGAGTGATTGTGCCTGCACTATGTGGTGTGAAAATTTCTGGACCACGTTCACCTACAACAAACGATTTTCCTGTGCTTACAGGACCACCCAGAGCACGACCAGAAAACAATCTTAACACAGATGAAATGATTCCACCAAGACCACCACCACCAGTGGTACCACCCGTGCCTCCACCACCGCCACCATTATTTAAAAGAACAGATATACCAGTATCTACTATACTAGTAAGTGATTTTTGTAACGCCAACTTTGCTATATCTTTTATCAGAAGATGAAGAACATCGTCAAACTTTTTCCCTTCTGCGATAGCGTCAACAAATGAGTCTACCATTACACCACCAAAATCTTCCATAACGCCACGGACAGTATCAATAATCTGTTCCTGCCGCTCAAACTGAAGATTGAGCTTCTCTTGCTCACGATGTAATATGCTAAGCTGCTTTATCTGCGCAGGAAGTATCTTTCCAGCGAATTCACTTTGAAGCTTATTATGAAACTCAAGTGCATCAGCCGCATCCCCCATCCTCCGAACACGGAGTGATAGTACTTTGTTCCCCATCTCAATATCGCGAATTGCTTCATCCCCAAATGCCTTCTTTCGCGCTTTACTGAGTTCGACTAACTTTTCTCCAAATTCATCAATTGTTAAAACATTAGCCCGAGCTGCATCTGTCATGTCGTCTAGTAGATTCTTATATGCCATCAGTGACTCACGCTTATCGAATGCTTCTTCGAGTTCTTTAACAGCATCAGACCCTTCACTAAGCGCTCGAAGTTCTTCATTCATATCTAAAACTGACTTCGTAGCACTTCTGAATGCCTCAGGGGTGCTCTTTACCAATTCTAACAAGGAATCAAGTTTTGCCTTTGCATCCTTTGTAGAGGAAATTATCGCTGCAATTTGAGCGGTGAGATTCGATCCACCAAATCCTTCTCCCGTCAACTGCTTACTGACAGACGTACGATCTCTTTCTGGAATTCCAGCTACTATATCTGTTGCTTGCAAACGAGCCTCAGCGGCATCAACTGCACGTATAGTATTAGATCCAGAAGAGCCGCGAGCGGCTGAAAGCTTTGCCTGCGCCATGATTTGTGCTTTAAGCAACCCCAGAATATCTCTATTCAACTCTGCCTCTTTAAAAAGTCCCCCAATCTGAAATCTCTCTCGTGCGAGTTTAATCTCTTCACGGCGCAGGACGAATAATTCTTGTCGAATCCTTAATAAATTTAAAAGATTCCTTTCCTCAGTTGCTTTAAGAAGTCCAGAACTGCCCGCTATTGTGGTTCTGGAAAAAAGTATTTCTTTATCAACCTCAGCAATCTTTGCAGCAGTACCAGTAACACCACTTAGCGTCCGTAAAGCATTTCGAAAGCTAATTGTTGCTGAAGCAGCAAGACTCATACCCGCCGTCACTGCGGTACTAATTCCTAACAACTTGTCCATCTCTAAAAGTACACCACCAATTGCTGTAGTGAATCTGTTAAACTCAGCCGTGGCGCTTCCAGCAGCAGCGACCACTCCAGGACCAAAAGTTTTTCTAAGCTCTTTGGCAAATTTTGGAAGAAAGTCCTCGGCCGCAATCTTTCCCTGCTCCAACATTTCTGATAGCTTCGATGTAGTAACATCCATCGCCCGAGCGGCAATCTGGAAAGCTCCAGGTAAGCGTTCGCCCAATTGTCCACGAAGCTCTTCGGACTGCACGGAGCCTTTAGAGATCATCTGCTGGATAGCCCTAAACGCACCAGTGGTTTGCTCTGTACTTAACTGTAGAACAGATGATGCCTCGGAGACTGCTGTGAAAATGTCACGAACACCAGCTCCGGCTAGTGCTGTTCCTTTTGCAGCAGCAGCCAATTGACCGAATTGCTCCACGCTTGTCTTCATTGATGTGCCAAGACGAATAGCTTCGTCTTCAACAAATCTGTATGCTTTAGCCGCTAGAGCCGCACCACCAGTTGCAATCTTTAGCACGTTTATCTGTTTAGTGAATTCAATTCCAGCACGCGCGATAGCAGTTGTCATCTTAACCAAGACCACGATCACCGCGACTAATCCTGCAGCAAATAAGGCCGACGCGATACTTGTTCGCCCAACAATAGCTGTAAAGGCATTCAGTCTGGCGCCAATTCCAGACAGCGGACCGACCGCAAAGATCGCCGAAGATCCCACGTTGCGCAAGCGACTGGCCAGTGTATGAGTAACATCAGATGTCTTTTTCGCAGCTGCAGACAAAGCTTTCAGCCGCCGCTCCGAAGACTTTATAGATCCGGTGAATTCCTGTCCTGCACGTTGTAGGTCTTTTGAGCTCCGAACACCTCGAGTTCCGGGGGAAACTTGAGTAGAGAATCTATTGAACGCTCCTTGGACCTTTTGTTGATCGCCGGCGTCAGCCCCAGCAATTCGCAACTTGTTCAACTGATCCAGCATTCGCTGTCGTGCAGCAAAGATGAGCTGAGACTGGCGCAAACGCTGCGCAGACTGACGATTCTCCTGTGCCTCGATAGCCCTAGCCAGGCGTATTTCTTCCTTAGTCCCAGACAACGCCTGCCTAGTTTGTGCTTGCTGTAACTTTTCGCCCTTCATACCAGCCAACTGTTGCGCGCGGATAATGGACTCAAGTCCCTTGATATCCCCACCAAGTCGCTTGACTCGATCACGCAGCTCATCAATGCCTTTCTTCGCCGCAACAGTGGATAGATTAACACTAGCCATTTTTACACCTTTTTCGTCGCCCAGAGCATCCAGACACGATCTAACCCACGAACACACTTAGTTAATAGTTGTATATCCTTGTGTGACAGTCCCGCAAGCTGTGCGTACGCAAGAATCTCCTGAAAAGCGATTGGACTTGAGCCAAAGCCAGTGTTTCCTCTTGCCAGCGCAAGCTCACCGAACGCATTCCAACACCAACGAATTCCGAGCGGAATATCTAATCTCTCTGCAAGTTCGTCAGAGTCCTCACATCGACTATCTTCCCAGCGTTCCAGAGCCTTAACTGTTTCTGCATCATGGGCTAGCTCCCACTGGAACGCTGCTATGAGTTTCCCACTAGTTCATCTTCTTCGATATTGAAGAGATCTTCGTCTTGAGCAAGCTCCCAGACACGATCACGAAGCCGATGATACTTCTGAAGAAGCTTTGACGCAACCTCTGAGTCGTAGTCTCCCAAAGGTTCTCCTTCGTCCTCCAACTCGGCCCAGTCAACAAGAACATTTTCGGCAAGAAACTGACATACGAATCTGGTTGCTTGCTGACTGGAAAGTGTTCCAGACTCCACCTGACGCTGCACGTTCTTGGGCAAGTTTCTGTACGCTCTCTGGACCTTAGGCGATCCAAGACGGCGTACTTTGATTTCAGAATCTTCTCCAAGAGACACCCAAACACCTTCGGAAGATGCCTTGTCAGAAGAACCGAAGGCGCCACTAAGATTAAGCATGAACTTTCCTTCCT
>SDBT01009610.1_pt1 | contig 15675 bp, 19 predicted proteins | sample 2277101 | NCBI WGS metagenome assembly SDBT01 (sample SAMN10404973, study PRJNA504765) | marine sediment metagenome | isolation source: marine sediment core GS10_PC15, 103 cmbsf | place: Arctic Ocean: Southern Knipovich Ridge | collected 2010 | reverse complement strand
CATGTACATATAGGTAACACCATGTGGTTATAATATCTATGAGTAAACCATCTAAATTTATGCATATATATGGTTTTATTAAATGCATGATACTTGTCTATCATATATTGTATACCTGTGTAACAACCAACATCGTAGATTATTGATGCAAGCCATGCTGGAGGTGGCAAAATAAGCCTACATATTATCTGTCCGCTGACTTCAAGTGTGTTAGCTAATATTCTGTATCTATGTCGATCTAACCAATCGTTCATCATATATGTAAAATTACATTTATCATACTTTTTTAAAATAAATTCTATAATAGTCGGATCAACACATATATCTACATTATCATATAGCCAATCAGCAACACAATAATTATTTTCTAAAATAGCATTTATTATAGCTCGTTGTGTACAACCCTCAATTCTATTATGATACAACCATCTAATAACATCGAGACGGCCATATTTAGCTGCCCAATCTATGGCTTGTTCAGTGCAACCTTCTGTCCTATTCTCATGCAGCCATTTTATAACATCTAGATGACCATCCATGGCTGCATTATCCATGGCATCTGTAGTACATCCTTCTGTTCTATTTTTATGTAACCATTTAACAATATCTAAATGATCTTGTGAGGCAGCATAGTTCATAGCTCTCATGGTACAACCTTCTGTTCTATTATTATGTAGCCATTTAACAATATCTAAATAACCACCTCCGGCAGCACAATCCATGGCATCTGTAGTACATCCTTCAGTCCTATTATTATCTAGCCATTTAACAATATCTAAATGTCCACCTCCAGCTGCACAATCCATGGCATCTGTAGTACATCCTTCAGTTCTATTTTGATGTAGCCATTTAACAATATCTAAATATCCTTTGAAGGCTGCTACATGTATAGCCTCAACAGTGCAAGTATAGTTTAACTTAGTTAAAAATTTAATACCTTCCAAATCGCCAATTTTAGCTAATTTATCAATAAATTTTTCTTTATATTTCCTCCATAAATATCTATCATAATTAGTATTATTTAATCGATATGTGTGAAATATTGTAGCCGTCAATAAACAATTGTGATAAGATTGATTGTCTAAGTATTCTAAAATATAATCTATGATATCTGATGGTAAATTATACATTTATAATTGTCACTCTGTTACTGTTATACATTTATATATTCTTTAAGTACTTTTTTCTAAATAGCTATAGTGACCATTTTGTTTATCGGTTAATAATAAATTAACATGAGGAACATCCAACTGATGATTAAATGTCTGTAAAACTTTTAATCTAGCAGGTAAACCTTTAACACTTCCTTTAACAATTTTGCATGTTCTTTCATTAAATCTTTTAAGAACATAGACTGATAATTTGAGATTAAATATTTTACAGAATACATATAATTCTGAAGAAGCACCCCATCTGTCTTCTATATAGACCTTTTTCATTATAGGTTGGCCTTCATTTTTACCTTTCTTATAGACTTTACCGGTATCTATCTTAACAAAATCATCTTCACCTGCAAATATTTTATATAATTCATCATAGTCTTCTATATTCTCAAAATCATGACAACTCAATACTAAATTATCTAAAGTATATCCAGTATCATCTACCATCATGTCTTTATTTTTTATGATCCATTCTCTAATCATTTGTTGTATTATAGTGGCTAATTCTGTTTCCACTGGTATAGAAAGTTTAGAGTGTTCATTGATCAACTCTATGAATTTCTGAGAATAATCACTATCATGGTTGACTACCAGAGTATTAAATTGTTTTACATCATATAAAGATCTAATCATGCATCTAAAGGCACATGCTCCATCTGATGTAATATTATGTATTTTAAAATCATCTATGGGTATTGTTGATGATTCAAATTGATTTCTTATATTTTGGATAGTTTGTTGATACATGGTTAAATCAGCATGATGTGAGCGTAGATGGCAGAAAGAGGCGTTACCGATAATAGCATTTTTGCATTGATTATTATTTTTATCCTTATATTGGCATAACATTATTACTATTATACTAAGATTATATTATATTTTTTTATATTCAATTTTTTATAATTGCTAATAAATCTATAGATTAATGTTTGTACCTTCTGATACACTGACCCTACATATAGGACATTTATTACTATTTTCTGATAACCAGGGTGTAATACAATCCTTATGAAAATAATGATCGCATTTCAAAACCATCAATTCATCTATATCTTCATAATCATCTAAACAGATATTACATTGAGTGACCTTGCATAAACCTGTTTCTTTAAATGCTATATAATTTAAAACTTTAAAATTGTCAAGTTCTTCTTGAGTGCTGACTCTTTTAACATCTTCTCCAAAATTTTGATCATTTTGACCATTTTGACCATTTTGGCCATGTAATGCCATATTAAGTAGATTAATAAGACTAAATTGGTTATTATTTAAAAGATTACCAAAAGACATAGGTGTCAAAGGTTCTCTTATTAAAGGTCCAAACAATGCAGATAATTGTGTTTCAATATTTAATGGCTGATTTTCTACTAAATTATTGGATGATTGGGGATACAATTGTTGAAAAAAATTAGAATAATTATCCATAATTTGTTGATGCATCCTACTTAATGCATCTTCCATCGTATCTTCCATCATATCTTCTTCTAATTCTGGAATATCATCAGAATCATCATCAGAATCATCATCACTATCTAGAGAATTACTATTTGCTATAGAATCATTGTTTTGTTCTTGTTCTACATCCATATTATCTCCATTATTATTTCCATTATTATTTCCATTATTATTAATAGCTTGAGACTCTAAATGTGTATCGGAAGCTGGTGGATGTAAAGGAATTCTGATTACTTGCACATCAGCCGGAATATCAGACATAATGGTATTTAAAAAACTTAATAAACCTGATGGCATATTAGTTGTGTCCATACCATAATTGTATTGATTTTGTAGACTTCTTGCCATTCTTTCATCTTCACGATATGTTAGATAGTTGTTATATTTGTTAATAAATTCATTATTTATATTATCATTTTTAGGTATAACTTCTAAACAGTCTATATCTGTTAAGTGATCAAGGGTAATATATAAATTATTTATGTGTAAGATCTCTCCATTTTTCATTTTGATAATGAAGGATTGTGTATCATAGATTAAGATGTTACAAATTCCGAGTATTTTTTCGATTAAATCTCCTAATACAAGATTTTCTGGTATTTCAATGGTTTTAGCAAAATCTTGATATTTAATGTTAAGTCTTTCCATATTTTATAATGATATATTTTCTTTTATAAGATTTACTTGATCAATTTTTTATATACCTTTTATTAACACTTTATTTAGTAAAAAAGTATATAAAGATATGACTCATAAGAGTGATATATAACGGTTAAAATAAAAATGTCAGAGAAGGTCCAAGAAGAACATCCCAAAGGAGATCATAAAGAAGATCATAAAGATCTTAGAGAAGATGAAGTAAATAATGAGGAAAATAATGGGGAAAATAATGGGGAAAATAATGGGGAAAATAATGGGGAAAATAATGGGGAAAATAATGGGGAAAATAATGAGGAAGATGGTGGTAATTTCCAGGAAGTTAGAAATCGACGTCAGCGTCCCAATAGGAAGGATATTTTATATAAGATTCAGTCTGGAGATATTGATCCAGAGGATGCTGATAAAATGCTTAGAACCCGTCTTCCCCCTCGTTTTGTAGTTACACGAACAGGCGCCATAGCTCTTTATAATTTGCAGCGTAATCCGATAGTATTATATGCTGATCAATGGGATAAACTATCATCATTAATTAGACGTAATATTTTGGATAATTACATGGCAAAGAATTCTGGTATTATCAAGCGTCGTTATGGTCAACCGCAGTCTGAGAATACTCCACAACAGTAGATTAGTTAAATAATAAGATAGTTAAATTGGTGGTAAGGGTATAAAAATATTTTTATTAATGGTATAATAAAAATATTATCAGGAAGTCAGAAATAATAAAATAAAAAAGTATGGTATATATATAATGAATAAGAACAATTATCCCCCTAGTATATTATTACCTGTAAAACGTATCGTTGCTATTGGAGATTTACATGGAGATTATAAAGCTACATTAATATCCTTACGAAAAGCTCGCGTGATTGATAATAAAAAAAATTGGATTGCTGGTGAGACTATTATAGTTCAATTAGGAGATCAGTTAGATCGCGGAGGTAGATTTGATACTAGTACAGATGAGGATTCAGAGTTTAAGATTATAAATTTGTTTGAAAAATTACATAAACAAGCTAAAAAAAATGGTGGAGCTGTTTATTCTCTATTAGGTAATCACGAATTAATGAATGTTTTAGGCGATTTTTCATATACAAGTAAAATGGGTATTAAACATTTTGGAAGTAAAGAATTGAGACTGGAATATTTCAGACCGGGAGGTAAAATGGCAATAAAGATGGCTAATACACGCAATGTCATATTACGTATAGGCGATTGGGTATTTGTTCATGGAGGTATTACACCTAGATTGGCAAAAAAATATAAAATGATAGAGATTAATAATTTGATGCGTAGATATTTGTTAGGAGATGAAATATTGGAACAAGATACATCTTTTAGAGAATTATTTTTAAATAATGGAAGTTTATTATGGACACGTAGATATTCAGAAGATAAACCTGATTGTAAAAATTTAATAAAATCTTTGGAATATTTAGGTGCTAAAAGATTAGTCGTGGGACATACTCCTCAAAATGATATTAATTGTAAATGCAAAAATAGTGTATGGAGAATTGATACCGGAATGTCACAAGCTTTTGGCATAAGAAAGAAAGATGATAGAATTAGAGTTCTCGAAATATTAGATAATGGTAAACAAGTTAATGTTATTTAACTTCAATTATCTATCTAGATGATGTTCGTAAAGGTGCTGATGGTGTTCGTAAAGGTATAGAAGGTGTTCGTAAAGGTGCTGATGGTGTTCTTAATGGTATAGAAGGTGTTCTTAATGGTATAGAAGGTGTTCGTAAAGGTATAGATGGTGTTCGTAAAGGTATAGAGGGTGATTGTAAAGGAATGGAAGGTTTTTCTAATTTAATAACAGGTCTTTGTAATTCCATAGCAGGTATTTGTAACTCCCTAGCAGGTTTTTGTAATTCCATGGAGGGTTTATCATAATAATAATAAGGATATTCAGGTCCATGTATTTTAAGTGGTCTTCTAGGATAACAATTAGAACCAGATGGATCTTCTTTAGTTGTTCTACCATCTGGACAACAACCCCAACGAGTAGATACACAACCCACAGGTTGCATACGTATAGCATGTTGTAGTTTTTGTTGATATTGGGTGATAAGAATTAAAATTAGGAGAAATGCTAACAAGATTAATAATGCAACAATTAAGATATTGATATTATTCATTATAATTTATAGTAATATTTTTTTATAAATTATTTTTTAGAATAATTCTCTATAAGTTCCTATATATGTATTGACATCGTATAGCTGTTCAATTACAACACTGTGCTCTAAACCAGCCTGACAATCTTGGATCTGAAAATTCGCCATTATCCAGTAATTTTTCAAAGTGTTCAATTATTTTTTCCATTATATATCTTTGTTGTTTGTCTAATAAATTTTATAACTAATTTAACCATCATTTTTTTTAGTATTGTATACATATTTTATAATACTGTATACAAACCAATTATAATAAAATTACCTATATATGACCTTATTGATGGTTATATATTTATGGAGTAATATTCAAAATTCCATTAATCTTATCCGTACGACGTCTAATCTTTTCAATCAATAATCCTAAACCTGTAGTCATAGACTTATCTATAACATAAGTGCTCCTAAGCTTATCAAGTCCTTTGATAGTATCTATTAGGGTGATATAGAATTTCTGCATAATCTGTGAATTTGTTTCATATAATACTCTCTCTTGTGTATCACAAGAACCTGGAGATCTAACACGTTGAGTAAACGTTCTATCCATATATTCAAATGTTGAATCTATAATTTGATTCAATCTTTCTAGAGTCTTGGCTCTATCTTCTCCATACCACCATCTATAAATACCCTGGGTATAACTAGGGTCATCAATTTTGAATAATTTTGAACTACATGATAATTTATCAGCAGTATTTAATTCAGAAATTATTTTTAAATTGAAAAGTAAGTCATCTTCAGTGTACGGATTTCTCTTAGATTCTTCTTGTACAATTTCAGTTGCATTTAAACTTTCACTTCTTTTATGTTTTGTCATCTCTACTGTCTGCTCACATTTTTTTTCTACCTTTTCCACCTTTTCCACCTTTTCTGAAATATTCTTCTCAACCTTTTTAACTACAGGTTGTTCTTTAATAACATTAATCGGTTCTTCTATAATCTCTTTAACTATCTTCTTATTAACAGTTTCATCATTTATATCTGATAGCGTTTTTTTTGGAGAAGGATAATAGATGTATTTAGATTCATTGTTATTATTAGGGTTTCCAAATGCGTCTATATCAATAATAGTTTCGTCAGTATTAGTTTTCTTAAAAATACTATTTTTTTTCATTTGTTCTATATTATTATATTCTTTTTTTTTTAAATAGTTTATGTTATTATATTTCCATAAAAAAGGATCGCTTTTATATTTAAAAATTGGGCTATTTAATCTCATCATATAATAAAAAAATATTTTATTATTCTATAGAATGAATTTTATATTTTTATTTGTACTCTTAATTATCATTATTATCCTTCTAACCCCTCGAATCGAAAATTGGCAAGATTATACCCTTAAACCTTATAACTATATCTTCTCTGGTAGAGATCCCCTATATTTCTTTCGCTATGACAGATACCGTCGCCCATATCGTGACGGTTTCAAATTCTATCAAAGCTATCCTACACCTCATATGACCTATAATCTTTAAATTTTGTTAACCTCTATAATAATACAATTTTAGATTATCTTTATCATTTATTCAGTATCTTTAGCAAATTTATCTTTTGATTAGAACATTTACAATGATAGTGTACATAGCCTGGCCATGAATAATTAATAATCCTATAGATATCTCTGACTTTATCCTCTTCTTTTAACTCAAGTTCTGTTTGTAATAGAACTAGTAGTAGGTTTAAGACTTCTTTGCAATCTTCTTTGCAATCTTCTTCCCCACTATAAGAAATAGTATTCATCCAGTTCTCCAACCATTTTATTGATTGTTTGGTATCAAAGGTCATTTGAAGATGATTTATATAAGATAAGTATTGAAAATTTATTATCATTTTTTTTAGAAAAAATTGAATAATCATTAACCTATATATTTTATTATCCTTTTATATAGATTAATGCCTAAATTTAGATTATCTCACATTAAAAACAGTAAATTATCTCTATATCGTGGTGTAGACCTAACTAAAAAGGGTTGGATGACTAGCATTCATATTAATAAAGAATTGTATAAATTTGGTCCATTTAAGTCTGAATCATTAGCGGCAAAAAAGTATGATACTATGGCATTAAAATATTTTAAAGAAAAAGCTAGACTCAATATATTGAAAAATCCATTTTCTGTAAAGTCTATACAAATGAAAATTAAGAAAATAAAAACTAAAAATAATGATGCTAAAATTGAAAAAAGAATCAAATTCTCTATCGTCACTAAACATAAAATATGCTACAGACAAAAATGGCGTTGTAATATGTGTAACAACCTTCTACCTGATATATTTATCGTTGATCACATTATTCCATTATTTTTAGGTGGTCCTAATGCTGAATATAATTTACAAGCATTATGTCCAAGTTGTAATCAATTTAAAACTAGCATTCTCGATTATCAACTTATTAAACCTTTGGCTCAAATTCAAAAAATAACTGTAGATGATGTCTTCAAAATTCAACGCGATAATCTTCATCGAGCTTTATGTGTAGATCCTGCAACTTTATCAACTATTAATAATACAGAGACGATGAATATTAATTGTCAGCAATATATTACTAATAGTCACGTGAATAGTACTGCATCTGGTGGTATTACCTTAGAACAATCGGGTAAAGAATTAGAGTTAAATGTCAATGGTGTCAAGATTAAGATTTTAGTATAAAATATTTTATAAATTTAGTTAGTCACATGATGGTAAATTATTTCTCAAAAAACTATATTCATCAAAAGGCCATGACATTGAGATATTAAATTTAGATAAATCTATTTTCTCATCTAATGGTTTTATATCATATTGTTTCTCTTGTGTTGCATCATAACTTTCTAAGTCAGTTGTTGTAAATTGTTCAAATAATTTGCTCATTAATATGTATCTAAATAAATAGTTAAAATTATGATCAATTTTTTAATAATAATAAATTCCCATATTGTATCCTAAATAATCCTTAAGTCTATGTTGTATATATTCACGGCGCCTATCTTCAATTCTAGAATGTATTTCAAAATCTAAATCACGTAAACAAATATCACATTGACATTCATAATTATGATAATTAATATCATGATATTTTAATTTTCTATTTTTGATACGTTCTTTTTTATATAATTTCTTACTATTATATTTTTTAATTCTCTTACATTCCTTTTTACTATCACTCCTACAAACTGGCTCAAAATGTGTGATTTCATACTTTTTTTCCTCTAATGTAACTGATAAAAATAATGATTCTAATTCAAATAATGGATATAAAGGTACCCATTGATTATTACTAGCAACTTCCAAATAGGTTTGTGGATTTGAATGATCTATTTTGATCATAATAGCTTCACCTGATTGGGGAGATTTACTTATATCAATTCCAATTTTATAGGGACAAGATGGCATATTAATGGATATACTACTATTTGTAATTTGATTGAAATTGAATCCATTTTGAGAATAAATGGATATAGGTATGATCTGGCATTCCATCTTTTTTTGACTATACTTTTTACTACAAAGTATATTTATAATCAATTTTTTATAATAAAAATTGAATCATATTTTTATCATAAATTTACATTGATTGACCATGTCTATCTTGATTAGAAAACAAACAAAAGATGATGAAATTCAACTGACCTTATATGCCAAGAATAAATCAGAAGAAGAAGTTATAGGTAGAGCCAATTATTCAAATTGCAATCTAAATTATTTAAATGTACACCATGATTATCGACATCAAGGTTATGGAACTATATTATTAAATACGGTTCATCTTAATATGAAAAATGATGGTCATCAATATTGTTATATACATGTTAAACTCAATGATGATGTGGACAATTGTGATCAATCTTTTAGTTCAGCTATGAATAGTTTGCAGAATTTTTATAGAATGAATGGATATAAGTATATACATGGTATTTTCCATTATTTACCTTCCTTGTCGGATGATATGTATAAAAAATTGAATTAAATTATATGATAACATTAATATAAATTATAATGGAAGATAAAATAACTATAGAAAAAAATATAACAAATAATAATGTTTATATAACAATGCATATAAAGAATGATAGAATAATAGGCAGAGCAGATTATTCCAACTGTATTCTCCAAAACCTTTTCATACATCATGATTATCGTCATCATGGTTATGGTTCTCTATTATTAAAGGCTATTCATACTGATATGAGAAATAATGGTTGTAAGAAGTGTTGTGTGGAGGCATTTCCTATAGATGTATATAATTGTGAAGAATCCATTAGATTAGCCACACATGATTTGCATAAATTTTACAAGAATAATGGATATAAATATACTTATTGGCCATTACATCGTGTTTTACCTGACTTTTGGTGCGATATGTATAAAGTACTTAAAAATTGAATATTAATAATCAATTATAAATCTCTTATATAAAACAATATGGCAAAAGAAGTAAATCCTAACCAATACTATCAATTACGACTTGATAAAATCAAAGAAGAGAGAGATCGTAATGTGTGTGTATACCCTCATTTTTATCCACAATCTATGTCTCTCCATGAATTTAGAGATATTTATCAAACTAAGATGCAAAATGGTGAACACATCGATAAAATATATTACTTAACTGGTCGTGTCAATACTGTTCGAAATGCGAGTAAGAAATTAACTTTTATAGATATTTATCAAGGTGTAGCTAATCTTCAAGTTTTAGCTAATAAAGGTTTTTACGAAGTTTCTGATAATTTTAAGTTAGATAATTCTAGAATCAATACTAGAGATTGCATCGGAATTAAAGGTTATCCACATAGATCTAAAACAGGTGAACTTTCTATTTTAGCATTAGAAATAGTTTGGTTAGCACCATGTTTACATATGATTCCAGATAAATTGGAAGATAAAGAGATCAGATATCGTCAAAGATATTTAGATTTATTGGTTAATAAGAATAATATTAATATTTTTAAAGTTAGATCAAAAATTATTAAATTTTTACGAGAATTTCTCGATAAAAAAGATTTTATAGAAGTTGAGACACCAATGATGCATCATATAGCTGGAGGTGCTACAGCCAAACCATTTGTCACACATCATAATGATTTAAATCGAGATATGTTTCTGAGAGTTGCACCTGAATTATATCTCAAGATGTGTATAGTTAGTGGTATGGATAGAGTGTATGAATTGGGAAAACAGTTTCGAAACGAGTCAATAGATTTGACACATAATCCAGAGTTTACAAGTTTAGAGTTTTATATGGCTTATACAGATTATCATATGTTGATGACATTAACGGAAGTATTATTGAGTCAATTAGTCTACAATTTACATGGTAAATATATTATCAAAGTTGGCAATCAAGATATTGATTTTACTCCCCCTTATCGTAAGATTACTATGGTAGGTGCATTGGAACAAAAACTTAATATTTTATTTCCTCGTCCTTTGGATTCTCAAGAATGTATTGAATATATACTTAATGTATTGGCAGATAAAGGTCTAGAATGTTCTCCACCACATACTGCTCCTCGTTTGATGGATAAATTGGTAGGAGAATATTTAGAAGTAGATTGTATTAATCCTACTTTCATTTGTGATCATCCTATGATGATGAGTCCATTGGCCAAAGAGCATCGTAGTCATCCTGAATTGACAGAACGATTTGAGTTATTTGTTAATCAGAAAGAGTTATGTAATGCATACACAGAATTGAATGATCCGGAAGTCCAAAGACAAAGATTTATGGATCAAGTTAAGATGAAAGATGTTGATGATGAAGTTCAATTGCCTGATGAATCATTTTGTCGAGCATTAGAATATGGATTACCCCCTACCGCGGGATGGGGGATGGGTATTGATAGGTTAGTTATGTTGATGACCAATAAGGATAGTATACGTGAAGTATTATTATTTCCTATGTTGAGAAATTAATATAAACGTACTTAAAGAAATTAATTAATTTATAATAGTAATGATAAATAGTTTAATACCTGATATAATAGATTATATATTAGTATTTTTGGATGATAAGTCATATGTAAATTGTTTAAAAACGAGTACGATATTTCATACACATAGATTAAATTTGATAAATTATGGGAGATATGTCGAAAGATTACCGAAGAGATTAAAATTAAAATATATAGTTGTAGAGATAGCTGAAAGTGAGATAATAAAAACGAGGTGTGAAATATATTATTTAGAACCAGATAGAACTAAATTGGGAAAAATAAATTTTAGAGATGCTAAACTTAAAAAATATTTAGAAATTACATTATATAAATGTTCTGATGAACAATGTCCTAATTTTTGTCATGGTTTGCCAACAACTAAAACTTTAATATCTGCTGAAATTATATCTATAAATAATAACAGATTAGATCATTTAAGAGTCATATTATATGGATATACTAATGACAATTCTTTAGAATATATTATAAAAGAATCTGTAATAAATTGTGTTGATGAAGTATCATTAAAATCTGTAAACCATATGACCGATTAATATAAACGTACTTAAAGAAATTAATTTATAATAGTAATGATGAATAGTTTAATACCTGATATAATAGATTATATATTAGTATTTTTGGATGATAAGTCATATGTAAATTGTTTAAAAACGAGTACGATATTTCATACACATAGATTAAATGATATAAATTACGGGAGGTATAGTAAAAGATTACCGAAAAGATTGAAATTAAATTACGAGGTAGTTGAGAATGAAGATCCATGTATGGAAACATATGAAACATATTATTTAGAACCAGATAGAGATGAGTTAGGTAAGATAGATTTGAAAGATGTTAGTTTAGAAGAATATTTAGAGATAAAACTTTATTATGGTCTTTGTGAATGTTGTATAGATACGATAACGATTAAAAGTCTAAAAAGTGCTGAAATTGTGAATATAAATGATAATAGAATGGATAAATTAAAAGTTGAAAAAAATACATATAATGAGTATACAATTAGAGAATCTTTTATTAATGGTGAGTATGAAACGTGTATATAAATCGTAATCCAAATGTTGAAGCCATAAGTATGCATTTCTAAATTTGCAAATTATTAGCTTAATTTTGTGGAAATCACGGCGAATCATTTATTTTATAAATTTCTATCACCATATATGGTAATAATTATTTTAAATAAAAATGGCGCGATAGAGGGAGTATATTGGGTGATAGACTCGAGCACGAGTAATCTTTGACTGTGATAGTCCAATGTGAGCTTTGAGTAGATTTATAAATAGATATATAAATATATTTATAAATAATACAATAAACTATATTAAGATATTGTAAGAACCTCTTAATTTTACTATATTAGGTGCATAAACATATCCCAATAATTTCTTACTCATTAGTGTTTTATCTATTTTGCTACAAAATTTCTGCACCTCTTTCTCCGCATTATTCCAATCAAAATTATGATAACATTCTTGTACTTCCTCTGGTAAAGATGCAAGATCTTCTTCTGTCGGAAATGGTGGTTCCAATTCTGGTTTATATGCTACCATCTTTCTAGTTTCAAAAATCTGTTTAACAATAGATTGCATTTCCTCATCATATTCATAAACATGATATAATCTATGACAATAGATAACTATACCATAAATAATAAAATTATTTTTATCATAATCAGTAACATATTCAATTAAACTTTCATTACCCTCATAATCTTCTACTTCTACACTACATTCGTCTAATTTTAACCCATCTAGTTGATATATTGATTTATCTTTCATATATTTCAATAGACATTTAGGTAATTTACTTTCGTCGAGGGGAGGATAGTATTGTCCATTGTAATATTCACCGAAGTAGTAATGATTATCGCCTATATAAGAGTCTAACCAAACCTTTTTACCATTATAGATACCAGTTCCTTTAACAAGTCCATCCCAGACATACATATATGGAGAAATTTTAGTATCTTGAGTAATTTCACCTTTCTTAAAATATTTCATCATACTTTAAATTATTATAATAAATAAATTACATTCAATTTTTTTTAAATGCCACTGCATCCTAATTTAATAATTTTAATGCCAGTGTATCCAAATTTCTTTTCTATTTATTTTTTAATTTTTACGCAAAACGCGTTGCGGATAGAATCTTTACGAATGCGTTCGCGTTAAATATATTTAAAGAACTATGTTATATAATTTATATATTAAAAGTGAATCAAAATTCAATGAATTCCAAGCAAGATTTATTAATGCTTTCGCTGACACAATTCTTTAAAACTAAAACAAATTTAAATAAAATGCTCAAGATTGTATACGGAAAATCTCAAATTTCATTGAGAATTTTAGACTGGTTCGTAACAAACTATTCTAAGAAATATAATACCTCATATGATCTGATTGATAAAGAGAGTATTTTAAAGAAATTTATAGTATTTATTGATTATAAGTCACAATTAAAAGCATATTCCAAGAAACAATTTGACCCGTTTTGCCGTCGTGAACGTATATCCTTCTTTGATCATGATAATAACGAAATTATCACCACTGTTGGACAATTAAACTTCTTCAGATGGGCTATTCAAAATAAAATTATAGATTTTGTCGAAAAAAATCTATCCATTATTGAAACTGATATGAATAACTCTATTAGACATATTTATAAAAAAGATGGTAAAGATGGTAATGATGGTACCAAACAAAGACGTAAGAGACAGGAATTGTCTGTTTCAGCCACCAAAACAGTTAATAAACATAATGTTAAAATAATTGTTAAATTTGAATAATTTTTTTCTATATTAGACTTCAGGGGAGATACCTAGCTTTTTACACCTTCGGTGATATACCCTTAGAACCGCTATACTTAGTATAGCTGGACTTCACCTATCTCTTTTTAGACAAAAATTGATTAATTATAATTGATGTATGGTCAATCATAATTAAAATGCCTTATCCCAATCAACATCATAAGTTAATCTATGGATATGAATTATGTTATCAAGATACTGAATTCAAAACTAGAAAAAAAGTCATAGTAAATACATCTATTCAATATATTAAAAAGGAAAGTTACCTGCCATATCGTAATTATTATGTAAAAAGTGATGATACAGATGATGATACAGATGATGATACAAATGAGATTCGATATCTCAAGATTATACCACCGTTCAAACAGTATACTATGCCTATGTATGGTGGTTCTGAAAATCATAAATTTATTGGATATGAATATGGTCGTATTAATGGTATATTCAATCAACTTCATTATGATACTACAGAATTACATTTTAGTCATTCCAAGGTTCCAGATAAAATTGTAGAATTATGGAAAAAGACATATCCTAAATTAGAAGCAAAATGTTATGCTATTATTCAAGATGTTTATACATGTCATTATGCAAATGGTTATGTAGGCTACGGATATTGGATGTTCGAATATGATAATTGTGATGGTTATTGTTTCGGCAATGATCTCGAATCATTGGAACATCATTATATATCTCAGATATCACATACTATGAAGGACACACCATCATCTTTATTTTGTGGTGTTAATCTTAATGAATTTTCTAATATTGATGAATTAGATGATTGCGAAGAACTTGCAGAACAATTGTGTCAAGTCTACAAACCAAGTAGTAAACTAGCATCTAGAGAAACTATAATAATGCATATAACTGGTAATGTTTTAAGCAAATTAAATCATAATATTAGGAGAATTATTATGACTAAATTAGATGATATATTATCACCAACACCAGTAATAGCCTTTATTCCTACTATGTGCTATTGTTGTACTTGAAAAAATTGATTATAAATATTTAATTATAACACATAATCAATAATGAATAAAGAAGACTTACTATCAACTTTAGTAACATATAAATTGAAAGGTGATTTAGATATAGATTATGACGAAATGATAGATATATCTAATGAAAAATTAAATATAATGTTAAATAAAAAATATAGAAATAAGATGATTGATTCACTCGTAAACTATAAACAAATAGGTCTACTAGATATCACTTATGAAAATATATTCACAATGACAAATGATCAATTAGTAAAAAAATATAATGAAATTCAAGAAAAGTATCCTCATGGTAAGTGCGCATATTGTGTTCAACCAGCGACAAACTATGGTAGTACTGATCAATGTTGTAAAATGACACGACGTTGGGTATGTCGCAAATGTGCGAATAGTTGTGGTTGTTCGAGATGCCATGGAGGCTATAATGATTGGTCTGATTAATGGAAAAAAATTGATTATAAATAT
>SDBT01009609.1_pt1 | contig 15675 bp, 14 predicted proteins | sample 2277101 | NCBI WGS metagenome assembly SDBT01 (sample SAMN10404973, study PRJNA504765) | marine sediment metagenome | isolation source: marine sediment core GS10_PC15, 103 cmbsf | place: Arctic Ocean: Southern Knipovich Ridge | collected 2010 | reverse complement strand
GTTCTTGTTGGCGCCCACCGTTCCGTCGGAACCGAGACCGTAGAACATCGCCCGGACGGTTTCGTCGCCCTCCGTGGAGAACGAGGGATCATAATCCAGGGAAGTATGCGTCACGTCGTCGTTGATCCCGATGGTGAAGTGGTTTTTCGGTTCGCTCTTTGCAAGCTCATCGAAGATCCCCTTCACCATCGCGGGTGTGAATTCCTTGCTGGAGAGCCCGTACCGCCCCCCGATCACCTTGATTTTCTTTCCGCTTTCGGTGAAGGCGTTGACCGCGTCCAGGTAGAGCGGTTCGCCGACCGACCCGGGTTCCTTCGTGCGGTCGAGGGCTGCGATCACCTTTACCGTTGGAGGGATGGCCTCAACGAAGTGCTCCACGCTGAACGGGCGGTACAAGCGCACCTTGAGGAGTCCGACCTTTTCGCCTTTTGCGACGAGGTGCTCGACGGCTTCGTGTGCTGCTTCCGCACCGGAGCCCATCAGGACGATGACGCGCTCGGCGTCGGGGGCTCCGACGTAATCGAATAACTTGTACGTGCGCCCGACGATCTTAGCGAACTTGTCCATCGCTTTCTGGACGATCTCGGGGCATTTGAGGTAGTAGGGATTCACGGTCTCGCGGCCTTGGAAGTAGACGTCCGGGTTCTGGGATGTTCCGCGAACAACGGGCCGATCGGGGTTCATCGCTCGCGCGCGGTGAGCGAGGACAAGCTCATCGTCGATCATCTCCCGCATCTGGTCGGGGTCGATCGTCTCGACCTTCTGGACTTCGGAGGAAGTGCGGAACCCGTCGAAAAAGTGAATGAACGGGACTCGCGCCTCCAGCGAGGCCGCCTGGGCGATCAGCGCCGTGTCCATCGCCTCCTGTGGCGAATTCGACGCGATCAATCCGAACCCTGTCTGGCGGACGGCCATCACGTCGCTGTGGTCCCCGAAAATGCTCAGCGCCTGACACGCCAGAGATCTCGCCGAGACGTGAAACACCGTGGGTGTCAGCTCGGCGGCGATCTTGTACATACTGGGTATCATCAGGAGCAATCCCTGAGACGCCGTGAATGTCGTCGTCAGCGACCCGCTCTGGAGCGCACCGTGCACCGCCGCCGCCGCACCACCCTCGGATTGCATCTCGACGACCAGCGGAACGGTTCCCCAGATGTTCTTCTCGCCCTTGGCGGACATCTCATCCGCCTGCTCGCCCATCGAGCTCGAGGGTGTGATCGGGTAGATCGCGATCACTTCGTTGATCTTGTGTGCTACATGGGTGACGGATTGGTTACCGTCCAACATTTCCCTGGATTCCGACATCAATCGCCTTCCTTTCGAGGGTTCAACCGATGGTAACCCGCACGGATAAACCCAGAAAACCTTACAGCAATCTCAAAGCTTATCCTATTTGCCGGACCATGTTAGGGTCCACCAAACAGGACATGCCGCCGCTTCCGTAAGCGCACAGCAACCAGAACTATTCTGCCCGGTCACGGGCAACTTTTCAATCAGATTTCCACGTCTAACCCACTGCAGCGTCCCGCTTGCCTGTGCACCTGTGAGGGCCGAGCACCGTGAACTGCTTAATTTTCCCGTCCTGCCCCTTGATTTCAGTACGCTATCTCCTACTCTTGGTTTGCCCTCACTTCGATTAATTGTAGGACAACCGCTCGAACGTGAGACCGGTGCGGTTCTGAGCAGAAAAGGAGCCTTATGGTGAACGGATTCCGAAGGTGTTCTTTAAGCGTTGCGATGCTGACCTCTCTGGTGGCGCTGATCGGGTGTGAAGACAAACCCCTTTCTATTCAGTACGACCGCCCGGCGGAGTACGAGATTCCCACCGGCGTTAGGCGAATCGCCGTCGCTGAATTCGGGGCCAAGACTTCCGAGGACAGGAAATTCGGTGAGATTGCGGCGGATGAGCTTACCTCCGCGCTGGATGTGTACAACAAGCGCTACGAGCGCTTCGAGTTGGTCGATCGCAAGCGCCTCCGCGCCATCCTCGACGAACGCGATATGCAGGAGGCGATCTCGGAGACGTCGTCGGCGGTGCAGGCGGGGAAAATCGCCGACGTCCAGGCGATTATCTACGGTAGCGTGAGCGTCTCGACGAGGGACGAGCGGGCCTCGCGCATGAGCTTCGACCTCGCCAAACAACGGCCGAAGACCGTGCACTACACGAAACGCTACTGCATGGCGTCCGTGAATTTCACCATGGATGACATTCGCACGGGTAAGACATTGGCGGCTCTGACGCTCACCCGCGAGTACGATTCTGATAAGGACGCCAAGTCCAAGGGTGGCGGGGTGGGTAGGGCGCTGGGGTTCTCCGGTGATAATCTCCCCCCGCCCGATCAGATCCTCAATCGCCTCATCGCCGAATGCGTCGAGCAATTCGTGCGGAAGATCTCTCCGCATACCGTGATAGTCACCGAGAAAATGGAGAGGGGCAAGAGCAGGATCGTTCAGACGGGCAACAAGCTCGCGAGGGTAGGCGATTACGAGGAAGCGCTTGAGTGCTATCTGCGCGCGATTCGTTCCCACGCGGATGACGATGGAGCATTGTTCAACGCCGGACTTATCTGCGAGGCGATGGGGCAGCTCGAAAAGGCTCAGGAGTATTACTCGCGCGCTTTCGCACTTAAGGACAAGGAAAAGTACGTGCTCGCGCGCCGCCGAGTTCGCTTGCAGGAGAAGCAATAGCAAGGCTCCCCGCGGGCCGGGTCTGCCAGTGGTAGCGAGACGATTCTGCTATCGTATCGAGCAATCGCGCGTTCTTGTGAACGAATAAGGAGAAACACAATGAACAAGGTGGTCACTGTGCTTGTTTGCGTGGGAGTCCTCTGTGCCGTTGCAGGTTCTGTGCGTGCGGGAGAAGCAGTAGATGAGAAGCGCCAAGCCCAGAACAAGCTGCTCGCCCTGCGAGCGGCTCGGGTAGATGCCATCCGCAAGCTTACCGAGCGAATCAAAGGCCTCACGATCAACGCCTCGACGAGGGTCAGAGACTTCGTCACCACCAGCGACGAGATCAATACGTCCCTGACGGCGTACATGAGCGGGATGCGCGAGAAAGGCGAACCGCGATACATGGAGGATGGAACCTGTGAGGTGACGGTCGAGGTGACCTTGCGGGACACCATCCTCCACCTTAAGAGCTCTTACAAGCGATACTACAAGGGTGATAAGGTCAAGATCGAAGATTTCGAGAAGATGCTCATCACGCACAAGGACAAGGTGCTGAGTGAGACCGGAACGGGCGCCCCGCGCAGCGAGCAATGGGAGCAATCCGGGGAAATCGTCGCATTGAAAGGAGGCACGACCGTCTCGAGCGTTCCCATTCCGCCGGCGGCCAAGAAGTTCTGGATGAAGTGGGTTACGGGGCAGGGTCGTTTGATGGCGATCAAGTCTGCCCGCGTCGACGCCCAGCGCCGCCTCGCCGAACGCATCAAGGGAGTTTACATCGACTCCGAGACCAGGGTGCGCGACTTTGTTACCGAGAGCGACCTGGTCAGCGTCACCATGAATACGGCGCTGAGGGGCGCGCGCGAGACGGGGGTGCGCTATCACGTCGATGAGCTCATCGTGGAAGTGGAGATGGTGGTCAAACTCCGCACCGTCTACGCCGATTTGAAGACCTACGCGGAGAGGGTCTACAAGGATGACAAGGTGAAGATCAAGCAGATTGAGCAGTTGACGCTCAAAGCCAAGGACACTCTCATCAGGGAAACCGGGATGGGCGTTCCGCCCGAGAAATACCTCAAGAACGCCACGAAAGAGGTCTCCGTGGTGGTCCTGACCGCCGGTAACCCCCCCAAATGGTGCACGCGAATGATTCGCGAGATCGGGCGCGGGGTGATCGATCCGGATAATGAGAACAAGGCGCAGGCGGAGCTGATGGCGTACCGGGCGGCCGAGCTGGACGCCCGCCGCAACCTCGCCGAGCGAATCGACGGACTTACGATTACCTCCACCACGAGGGTGCGGGATTTCGTCGCGCAAAACGATGAGATCCGCACAGCGATGTTGACCTTCCAGCAGGGTGCGAGCGTGGTCGAAGGATCTAAGAAACTCGCGAAGGATGGTACGGCGGAGGTGACGGTCGAGATCGACCTCAGGCCTCTCTGGAACATGATCATCTTCTATCAGAAGAAACTGAAGGTTGCCCTGAAGTGATTGAGGTACTCTATGATTCTCGTCGCTTGAGTGAGCGAGATTCGGGCGTTGCGAGAGTTAGTTCTTGGATAGGAGCGAGAACGATGTTCAGGAAAATGGTCCCCGTACTGTTAATAGCGGTGCTGTTCACTCTTCCCCTCGCGCTGATTGGATGTCAAGAAGATGAAATCCACACGCAGAAGACCGTGATTGTGGAAGACAAGGTCGTCGATCAGAGCGAGGTAGTTGAATAGGGCTCCCCCCTTGAGGGTTCTGTGAAGAAAGGACTTCCCATGCAACCCAGACGCTTGGAATTAACCGTATTGGTCCTTTATCTGGCGTCGCTTGGGGGGGTGAGTTCGGCTCAGGACGTCATCCCTAAGGGGAAGAACCTCGTCGAGGTCATCGTCGCCGGGTCAGGGATGGACAAGGAAGAGGCGACCCGCGATGCGCTTCGCAAGGCCGTCGAGCGCGCAGCAGGTACGTTCATTCATTCACAGACCCAGATCAAGGACTTTGCCCTCGTTCGCGATACGGTCCTCACCCGTTCCGCCGGATTCATTCAAGAACACCGAATCCTGGTGTCCAAGGAGGACGACGATGGTGTGTGGGAGGTGAAGATCCGGGCGGTGGTGTCCGTGAAGGGCATCGAGCATATGTGGGGGGTGGTCAAGAACATGCTCCAGCAGATGGGTCGCCCGAAGGTCATGGTCTTCATTTCCGAGAGGATCAGGGGATTGACCCAGGACGATTCCACCGTCCAGACGCAGATCGAGAAGCGGCTGCTCAAGAGCGGATTTCTGCTGGTCAATCGCAATCAGATCAACGCGATCCAGAGGAAAGACCTCGAAGCCGCCGTCGCCGAAGACAACCCCGCCAAGCTCCAAGCGGTCGCCAAGCGCTTCGGGGCGCAGTTGTTCATCTCAGGGTCCACCGCGGCGGCGCGGGGAGAGACGAAAGCAGTCTATGGCGTGACCTTGTACCGCGCGTCGGCCGACGGGGATATCAAGTGCTATCGGAGCGACACCGCCCAACTGCTTTCTGCCCAGAACGCCACCACCGCCACCGCGGATAAGGATTCGTTTCGCAAGGCCGCCAAGAGAGCGCTGGATCAACTGGGTAAGAAGCTCGCACCGAGAGTTCAGACGGACGTCCTCCAGTTCTGGTCTGAGGTCCTCGCGGGACGCGGGGAGCTCGTACTCGAGGTCCAGGGTGTCTCTTTCAAACAATACGTCTCATTGAAGAAGCGGCTCGCGAAGGTCAAACCCATCAAGGGCGTCACCGCAACGTTCGCCAACAATATCGCCAAGTGTTCCATCCAGTCCGATCTCAAGGCCGAGGCGCTTGCGGAAAGACTCGTCAAGGAGCTCGAGAATCTGGAGATCACCGACGTTTCCCAGAACGTTATCAAGGCGAAGTGGAACGAGTAGTTGGTTCAGGGATACGGGGGCAGGTGAGATATGGATTATCAGATTGGTAAGATCGGGCGCGTCGTCACGGCGCGCGGGTTCGACGGGGAAGACGTCTACGGTGAGATTGAGTCCCTGGCGGCTAGCGAGGGGATACGCTGTGCAGCCGTGGTGATAGTGGGTGGCCTGCGAAGCGCCAAAATGGTCGTCGGGCCCAAGAGCCCCACGGGGCCTATCGAACCGCAGTACACCGAGTTTGACGACGCGCGGGAGATCGCCGGTGTCGGAACGATCTTCTGCGACGACGAGGGCCCGAAACTGCACCTGCATGCCGCCATTGGGAGGGGTAAAGAAACCCTCGTGGGGTGTCCTCGTGGGGGGGCGAAGGTCTTTTGCGTTCTCGAAGTGATCCTCTTCGAGATCGAAGGTGTGGATGCCTCCCGCCAGCTCGACCCGGAACTTGGACTCAAGCTGCTCACGCTGAAGTGAAGCTGCTCCCCCCTAGCCTTTCTTCGTATCCTTGAGCGAGGCGATGTGCTGCATCCGCTCTCTTATCGGCAGGTGTTGGGTGCAGCGATCCTCGCATTCACCGCAGAGCGAGCATGCGCCGGCGGCGTCGGGCTTCATGCTCCAGTGCCACTTCAGCCGGTTGATAGTCTCCTGGTCCTGATCGTTTCCGAGAATCTTCATGTTATAGGCGTCCATGAGCTTCGGGATTGCGAGGTCCTCAGGGCAGGGGAGGCAGTATTGGCAGCCGGTGCAGAGACCGTCAAACGATTCGACGACCCTGGAGCGGATCGCGTCGATTCGCTTTTCATCATACGGTTGGAAATCCTCGATCGCCTCTATCGCTTCATCCACGTGCTCCTTGCTGGAGAATCCTACAAGTGCAGAGGTTATCGCCGGGTTCGAGACGTTGAACCTCAGCGCCGCCTGCACCACCGATTTATCGTCCGGGCCTTTGAGGAAGGCGAACCTTTCGGGATTCTGCGGGATCACTCCTCCCCCCAAAGGGTTCATCGTAACCACCCCTATGTTCAGGTCCCTCGCTACGGTAAGGGCCTCCTCGCGGTAGGGGAAATTGACCGCGCAATATCCCAGCGTAACCCCTTCGAACGGACCCTCCTTAAGCACCTGAGACAGCTCGTCGCCTGGTAAGTGCGTGGATATCGCTAAGTGTTCGATGAGCCCTTCTTCCTTGGCGTTGAGAGCGGCGTCCACCGCACCGCCCGCTAACCGTTCTTTCCAGTCCTCCAGCGTCAGGATGCACCAGATGTGGAAAAAATTGATTCTTTCCACTCCCAGCCTTTCCAATGACTGCTCCAGGGACTTGCGAAGTTTGTCCCCATCGGCGGCCATGCACTTTGTGGCGGTGTAAAACGTTTCCGGCTTCATCTGCTTGACGGCCGCTCCAATAATCTCTTCGCTCTTGTCCTTGCAGTATCCCGGTGCGGTGTCAAAGTAATTGATCCCGCGCTCGTATGCGTAGAAGACGATTTGCGCCATCGCGTCTATGTCTTCCGGATCGCTGAATCGCATCCCTCCGAAACTGATCGCCGTGACGTCCTTACCAGTCTTTCCGTACGGTTTGGTCCACATTATATAATCCTTATCGCGTTGAACCACTGTCCTGTTGCGTTGCGGTTTCCACTGAGCACATGGGTTGATGCGACCCCTGACAGATGGAATCACTCATCTATCGTCCTATATTCGCACCAGTGAATAGTGAGGGTCAAGCCTTTCTTTATCAAGATCGCTTGGATAGGGGGTAGCAGCACCGGCGAAACAGCCCTCGCACTTGTACCTCTGGTCTCGAAGCCCATCACTGCAAGGGTGAGGCTCGAACAAGCCCTTGCCTTCAACGATAAGTTCAGGAATAATCACCCGCGGTAGAACCAAGTCCTGAAAGGAGCTGTCCAATGGGCAAACGGAGACCTGATCGCAGAATAGAAATGCTTCGCGGGAGGCGAGTTTCGACGATGAGCGATGCGGAGAATTTCGACGGTCCTCTCGATCCTGAAATCCACGTTCAGCGCACTTCTCCGAAGCGCAACGTCCTGATGATTATCGTGGACGGTGAGCGCGCCAGTAAAACCGGGATCACGATGCGCGAAGAGCAGTTCGGGCCGGTAACGCTGCGCGTTGGTTGCATCGGGGGTGTCGGAACGGAGCCCAAGTACAGGTTTAAGGGTTACTCGCGGAAAATCATGGAAAACTGTCTTCGCTCCATGCGCCACGACGAAGCGGATTTGAGCCTGCTGATCGGGATCACGGCGTTCTATCCCAAATACGGTTACGCCCCCGTCATGTCCCAGATCCATTACACGATGGCCATCGAAGACGCCGCGATCGTCAAACCCTCCGGATTGGGATTCGTAAGGTTCGCTCCGAAGTATCTCAAAGCCGTCTTAGCGATGTACCACAAGAACAACGCGGGGCGCACGGGCCCGTTTAGAAGAAGCCCCGCTACCTGGAAGCCGTTCCATAAAGGTGTTGATTGGCGCAGCAAGGCGTTTTGCCACGTCGCGATCAACGAGACTTCCAAACCCGTAGGTTACATCGTTCACGATTCCGACGAGGAAAAAGCGATAATCTGCGAAGTCGGGTTCACCACCCCCGCGGTCTTCGACGACCTGCTCGCATATGCGGTCAAACTCGCTGCGAAAAAGCACACCGACAGGGTCCACTTCTACCTGCCCGAGGATGATCTGTTCATGCGGTTCTGCAAGCCGCTCGGGATGTACAAGCACGTTCGATATCTTCGCGACGGTCAGGAGATGGCGCGGATGATCAATACCGCGTCCGCCCTGAAGAAGCTAGCCCCGCTGCTGATCGAGCGTATGGACGCCCCCGGTGAGATCACCCTGCGCACGAACCTCGACGACGTCGCACTGACATGGTCCAAAGGCGCCCTTCGCGTTTCTGAACCGAAACGCAGCGGCCTCCAGGTGCGCACCCCGCAATGGGCGCTCGCCCAGATGATCTATGGATATCGCAATGCATCGGAGATCTCCGTTTGCGGGTCGCTAAAGGGTTCGAAAGAGGCGATAGCGATCCTCGATCAGATGTTCCCGATCACCCCTCACTTCCTGTACGCCGTGGACGGGTTCTAGGCGACTGGTACGCGCGAAGGAACAAACCCCGCCGCCTGCCCACCTGCGGTAAGCAGGCGGGCGCCGGGAGACGCGCGGTGGTCCCATTCGGGACGCACCGCGTAGTAACCATCTATCTCACGCGCCTGATTTGATCATTTTCCCCGCAGCTTCTTCAGTGCAGCGATGTCTTCAGCGGTGAGGTCCCTTTCCTCGAAAATCACAATCCCCTCAGATCCAGCGTCCATGACGAGCTCTATCTGTTCGACGAGCTCCTCGGGGGTCTTGTTGGTATTGTGAGATTTCTTTCCGAGGCCTTCCCAGAGGACCGCTTCCCCACCCAGCACCGCCTTGTGCGCCCTGGTGCGCATGACCGCGTCGCGGTTTGAATCGGTGTAGTTCATCGGGAAGATGTAGTCCACCCAGCCGTTCTCCGCCCAGAGCACCCAGTCCTGCCCCTGCGTCTCGCGGCATTGGGGGTATTTGGGGAAGACAGCCGCCGATACCTCGAGCCCCTCTCCGTGGGCGAGTTGGGCGACCCTCTCGACCATCTCCGCGACCCGCGAGACTCTCCACTCGGTCCATTCGAGGAATCCCCTCTCGGGGTGCCCCTCGACTTTTGGATCGTACTGGGTGATGTCCACACCGCGCTTCTTCATCTCGCCCTTGCAGTAATCGCACACGCAATGCCCGATCGTGCGGATATAGTCCAGGTGGAGGGCGTCGGGGCGGTACTTTTCGACGACTTCTTTGTACTGGTTGAAGATATTGTCCTGAACCTCGGGGCGGGCTGCGCAGGCGAAAGTAACGTTTTCTCTTTTCCTTCCCGGGATCACGGCCAGGACCTCGGGATGCTCCTGACGGAATCTCGAATTTTCCCCTGCCTCGAACACCACGAACCACGCGTGGAACTTGATTCCGTGTGCGCGACAACCTTCGATGAGGAGCTTGAGCGGGTCGAGCTCGACGTTGTATTCCGGATTGACGTTCCCGATCTCCGTCTTCCAGTCAAGGTACCCGTGCTTGTTCTTGATCGCGGCAACGAAGATGTCGAAACCAGCGTCGGCGATTCGGGCGATCTCGGCGTCCACTGATTCGGTGGTATTGAATTGCTGAATCCTGTGCAGCCACACTCCCAGTCCGAATTCTCTCATCTCTAACTCCTTGGTTGTTTCAAATTCTTGTACCGCCCGACGGGCTGGAATACCGAAGCTCCCGGAGCGGCTGCAAGCAGGTGACTTCGTTAGGTTCTTTGAAGATAACGCATAATAGATAACCGCTGGAGGCGCAGGATACAACCCTCGTGTGAGATTCACACCGATACAGGCCCTTTTGTGCGAATTGCGGCGTCTCAAAAAACGCGGGTAGCTCAGGTCTCATTTCGGAATTGTCGATAACAGATCAAGGAAGCGGCGCTGCTGCTCTCGAGCATATGCCCCGGGCCCCTGGGAAGGTGACTACTGTGACGAACGGAGACTTTAGAATCCTGCTTGTAAGCGCACTGACCTTGACGACGGTGGCGCTGATCTGGGGCTTCGTGACCTACTCGATCCAGCCGGACCTCGCCGACGCCAGAATCGACTACGCCGAAACATTCGATCCGTACGAGACCGACTTCCTCATTGATGATCCCACCGACAGCCCGCTGTCCGCTTCGCAAGACTCCATCCAGCTCCCTGCCGATGAAGCCAACACCCCCTCGCCCGAAGCAGACGAGTAATTTCGAATTCTTCCCCGACTCTATGGTCTTCCCCTTGTCCTTCGTCGTGGTCAGTCGGACAGCGCCTTGATGATGGCTTTGCAAAAGGCGGGGAGGTCGTCCGGGGTGCGGGAGGTTATCACGTTGGCGTCGACGACGCATTCGGAATCGATCCAGTTGGCACCGGCGTTGATCATGTCGTGCTTGATGGCGTGGAAGCTGGTGGCGTTGATTCCCTTCAGGGCGTCGGTGCAGCAGAGCATCCATCCGCCGTGGCAGATGGCGGCGAGTATGACGTTTGCGTCCGCGGCCTGTCGGATGAAGCCGATCATCGATTCATCGCGGCGCATGAAGTCCGGGGCCCACCCTCCGGGGACCACTACCGCGTCGAAGTCCGCCCCGCTGAGATCACCAGCGGCCGCGTCGGACTCGCACGGATACCCGAGTTTTGAGGGATAAGTCTCACCCGCCCGCGGACCGACGCGGACCACCTCCGCTCCCTCCTCACGCAGCCTGTAGTAAGGGTACCAGACCTCCAGCTCCTGATACTCCCTGTCGATCATGAGTGCGATTCTTTTACCGTCGAGTTTCATGGTCTGCCCCTTGATATAGGTCAGCGTCGCCGCTCGCCCATCGCCACCGCTTCTCGCGCGTGATCCAGCATGTTCCGCAATCGCACGACGTCATCATGCTGCGTCATACTGAACCTCCGCCTCAGCCAGGACGCGCTGGCGATAATGCTTGCTCAAGAACCCCGGGGTGTTCAGATCGACCTTTCTACCGAGCAACTCACCCAGTTCTATCTCCATCCCCGCCAGGCGGATCATCCCAACGCGCGTTCCGGGCTCAAACTCGACCAGCACGTCCACATCGCTCTCCGGGCCGAAATCGTCCCGCAAGACCGACCCAAACAACGCCAGTCGTCGGATGTGATGTTTTCGGCAGAAGGTGGTAATTGTTTCCTGGTCCAACCTTACCTGTGCCATGGCCTACTCGCTCACCTGCTCTGCGACAACGCTTTGCGTTTTCAATGGAGCCGAGGGGGCTCGAACCCCTGACCTGTTGATTGCGAACCAACCGCTCTCCCAGCTGAGCTACGGCCCCGGACGCGCGAGGTAGTATACACAACCGCGCGAGCGATTGAAAAGAGGTCTTTGCGTCCCCAGTTGGGCACCTGGACGGAAGAGGGAGGGGTAGCCTTTCGCACCCGCCGCACGCGGTGGGTCATAATTGCGAAACGGCGTACTTGGGGGCGTACTTGACAGAGTACTTGGGGGTGTACCTTTTCATGAGTTCGCGGAGCTTGAATTGGTCGGGTTGCAGTTCGAGCGAGGCGTGCCATGCCGCCAACGCCTTATCGCGATACTCGGTGGCTGCCTGGTCGAGCACAAAGCGCGTCATGTAGACCACCCCGAGTCCGCGATGGGCGGCGGGGCTGCTCGTATTGATGGAAATCGCCTTCTGGTAGGCATACCTGGCCTTGTCGTACTCGGTGAGGCGATAGTGGCAGGTTCCGAGTTGCTCCCAGGAAGCAGCGTTGTTGGGGTCTTCCGCGATGGACAGTTTGAACGTCCGAACCGCCTCCTTCAGCCGCCTCTGACGCATGTAGGCCGATGCGAGGTTCTGGAGCAGCCTGGGCTGGTGGATGTCGATATCGAGCGAGGCCTTGTACGCACGGACCGCGTCGTAGAGGCGGTTCTGGGTGTCGTAGATGACACCGAGGTTGCTTTGGGCGTGTGCGTCGGCGGGGTCGATGGCGATAGCGGCCTTGCCGTACTGCTCGGCAAGTTCGTACCTGCCCAGTTGGAAGTAGCAGGCGGCGAGATTGAGATTGGACTCGAAGTCGCTCGGTTCCAGCGCGATCGCGCGGAGATAGATTTTTACGGCGCGTCGCAGATATTTCTCTATGCGCGTGGTGATCCTGGAGGCGCGGGCGAGCCTCTGGTACGTCAGGGCGAGATGGTAGTGCGGGGCGAAGGCGTAGGGGTTGGTGCGGCAGGCCTTCTCGTAATTCACGCGGGCGGATTCCCACTGACCTCGTTTGCGATGGATGTCGCCGGCGATGGTGTAGGCGTGAGACAATTTTGGATCAGTCTCGACGGCCTCGCCCAGTTCCTCCAGCGCCGCATCAAGCTCGCCCCTGTCAGCGTGCAGGGATCCACGCACGAAATGGTTGAAGGCCGACTTCTCTCTCCAACTCGTCCCGCAACCAACAGCCGTTCCCAGCATGACCGCGACGAGCCCTATGATGCAAGTTCGCGTTCGCATAAGACGACCTTTCAAGCTTTCAAAAAACCCCGAGACTGATCTGTTGTGATTATCGGTAGTATTGCATCGCGAAATCGGTTATTTCACCGACGCTTTTCTTTTTCCCGGGGGCTCCCTGTACGGGGTAGAATGGGACTTTCGCTGGTGGACAGATCCCGTGGATCAGCGTGCGGACAAAAAACTTCGCGTTACACGTCGCAAGGATTTCTCGCGCCTTTTCGAGCAGGGGCAAAGAGCGTCCGACGGTCTCCTTACGCTCTTTGGGCTCCCCATGGACACCCAGACCGCCCCCGCACGTGTGGGAGTCGCCGTCTCCAAGCGCTGCGGAAACGCCGTGCGCCGCAACCGCATTAAGCGCCTTTCGCGAGAGGCCTTTCGGCTGATCCGCTCAGAACTGCCCACCGGGTGGGACTTCATGATCGTTCCGCGCCCCGGTGTGGATGTGACGCTTACCGCCTTACAGGCGTCGCTCCGCAACCTGGGGGTTCGCCTCACACAGGGCCCGCCCAAAACGGAGACGCGCGGATGACTCGGTCGAGTTGCTCAAGGTTCGTCGCCGAACTCCCGCGCCGCGCGGTGATCCTGCTGGTGCGCGTATACCAGGTGACGCTGTCCGAGCTGCTGGGTGGGCAGTGCCAATTCGTTCCGACATGCTCGCGTTATTTCATCGACGCCGTCGAACAGCACGGTGTCCTGCGCGGATCGTTCATGGGCCTGCGCAGAATCCTTCACTGTCACCCGCTCTCGGGAGGCGGGTACGATCCGGTTGACTGATGAACTGACCCCTCTCGTGCGAAAGGCTGAACGTTCGAGACCGTCCTGCCTTTCCTGCAATACCCTCAACGCGATCCCTCTGAACGTGCAGAGAATTCTCTTGACTTTTGGGCGAAAGGGTATTCTATTATTGTCGTTCACTTGGGGAATCCGTTTCCGGGTGGGCTTCGTTTCCACAAGTCTTTTCAGGGTCGGTGTCGCTACGTAAACGAGAGAATTCTGCGCGTGTGCATCTCTCGTGAGCAAGGCGGCTGGGTTGTTCTCAAACCGAAAGAACCTGGTTCCATCTCGATTGCAGGTCAGGGGCGAAGTGCGCACTCTCGGGGTTTGTACGCGCGGAGGTAAATGCGCGCGCAGCGCATCGCGTGAAGCGATCCACGTCTTTATTCATAGAACCCGCAGGTCCTTTTCGGGTGGACGGAACCCCTGCGTGAGAAAAAGGAGAGAAAGGAGAGTGAATATGCACACGTGAGGCGAACGGAGTTGAAGACCAAGTCTATGCTGCGGACGTTACGCAACAAGTCTAAGAAAACCTTCAACAAGGAGAGAAACAATGTTAACGCACAGAACAAGAATAGCCGCACTGCTCGCCGTTGCGTGTGCGCTGTTGTTCCACGGAGCCCTTCTGGGGGCGACGTATTACGTGGACAATTCGTACAGCACGAACGGGGACGGGACGGCCGCGACGGAGGCGGGGAGCCCCGGTGGGGTCGGAGCCTGGAACGCTTTATTCAGCGTCACCGGCCTCTCTGCCGGTGACATACTCGAGATCCGAGCAGGAAACGGGGTCTACTACATCAGCGACGAGGCCTCGAACCCCTGGGACCCCGGGATTTCAGGGAGTTCCGGGAACCCCATCATCATTCAGAACTACGCCAACGACGACGTAGTCCTTTCCGGTGAGCGGGACATCTCGGGCAGTACCTGGACGCACCTGGGTAACAGCGTGTACGAGGCGACCGGGGGTGTGACGGGAACGACGAATAAGTTTCCGTTCACCGCCTGGTACGACCGCGGGGCTGGGGAGGAGCGGTTGAACCTCCTTCAGACCAACCGCGATTCCACCACACTCGCGGCGGGATACATGAGGTACAACACGAGCAATCACGTCGTCGCGCACCTCTCGGACGGCTCGAGCCCCGCAAACGCCTCCTACTTCCGGATCCCCTACGTTTACAGCATCGTCAGCCTGAGCAACTCCGAATCAGATTACATCACCTTCCGGAAGAATCCATCCGGTGGAAGCATCACGTACCAAAGGTGCAAGTCCTCCGGGCTCGCCTACACGACGACAAGCGTGGGAATCACGTGCGATGGACTTAACGTCGGGTGGGTGATGGACAGGGCGATCAACCAGGGATCATCGGGTTGGACTGTGGCGGACTACAAGTTTCTGAACAACCACGTCCACTACGCCGGACAGGAAGGGATCCGATGGGACGCCGATTCCTCCCCCAATTCGCTTGTCGTGAATAATGAAATTCACGACATCCAGTCCGAGCCCGTCTTCGAGCGCTGCATATGGGAGAACCTATCCGGTTTTACCGATAACGGGACCGGAATTCGCGTAGTCTCCTCGGAAGGAACGATTCGCGGGAACGTCATCCACGACATGACCGGGGGACTCCGCGGGAAAGGATACGCCATCAACTTTGAAAACGGCTGTCCGAACGTCCTGACCGAAGACAATCTCATTTACAATCTGAACAACGGGCTGGCCGGGACGCAGGCGGGGCACGGGATTGCCATAACCGGCCTCGGCGTCGAGGAGTGGGACGGGTTGGTCATTCAGAACAACCGCGTCCACAACACCGACCTTAGCGTATTCTTCGACGTCGGAACCATACCGGCCGGACATGACATCAAGATCGTCAACAACACGTTCAGCGATCCATCCTGGAGAGGTATCTGGAAAGAGGATGGGACGGTCACCGGGACGGTCACGATCGCCAACAACATACTCATGGCCGTCGGGACAACACCGGATTGGCTGATCTACCTGACGGGTTCAGGTGTGGACGGGTTTGCCACGCCCATCAACAATGTTTACTGGGCCCCGAACGATCCTTCCCCCGTCTCGTGCGTCAGGTTCAAGGGGTACGATTACGGGTCCAGCGACATTGACACCCTCGACGGCAACAGCGTCTACGGTGATCCGAACGTCGATCTGACGGGAAATCCCCCGTCGTTCAAGCTCCTCGCCGACTCCGGCGTCGCCTACAACGCCGGGACCTCCGTTTACGCCCCCGCTGAAGACTTCGAGGGCGACTCGCGGCCTCAAGGCGGTGTGGACGAC
>SDBT01009608.1_pt1 | contig 15676 bp, 9 predicted proteins | sample 2277101 | NCBI WGS metagenome assembly SDBT01 (sample SAMN10404973, study PRJNA504765) | marine sediment metagenome | isolation source: marine sediment core GS10_PC15, 103 cmbsf | place: Arctic Ocean: Southern Knipovich Ridge | collected 2010 | reverse complement strand
TATCTCGATGTGCTGCTGCTTAAATTCGGTCATGATAATATCAATGCGATCGTCATTGTTTATGTCACCGGCTATCAGGTTCCCGTATGCCCCATCCTTTATCTTTGTTTCATAACTAAAACGAGGCTCGAAATGGTATGCGATCTCATTTGTTGACGGCGGTTTTATCAGAGCGAATTTAGTACCGTCGAAAAGAAGAATACTTGAGGCGTCGCTTCCGGTCAGTGACGCAAAAAGCATTTTAAGATGTGTCGCCGCACCCCATTTACCTATGTCAAGTTGCTCAAGAAGGTGGTATGTATTGTTTTCGTCGGCTTTTAGTATCTGAAGTTGACCTTTTTGGTTATCAAGCAGCAAAAGTTCGGGTCTCTTTCCATTTGGGTCCGAGTCAAGATCGAACGCGGCAACGGCGGATATCTTATTTTCCGTGCTTGTCGCATTATACTGATCGATCACATTCCATGACTTACCGTCTTTGAAGATCAGGCTTCGTGTGAAATTCTTCTGTGCAAGAAGCAGTTCAGCACCGGTTTTACCGTCAACATCGGCCACAGCCGTAGAACTCATACTTGCCTTACTTATCAGGCTTGATTGTGACTTTGGAGAATCGACAACTTCGAATTTCCCGTTTTCAACCTGACGAATCAGCATCGGAGGTTCATACTTAACAAAAACCAGCACATCGAGAAGACCGTCCTGATCGGCGTCAAATAACTTCATACCGTCGGGATTTGATTTTAATTTCTTTAGTTCGATGGCCATATCCGTCTGGCACCAGCCTGTAAGCATATCCTGATTATTAGCCGCACCTGCTTCAGGCATATATGAAACCATCCTCAGCGACCTGACATCATTTGCATCCGTCGAGATATAGAGACAATCAAGACAACCGTCGCCATCGACATCGGAAAGTTCCATAGCTACCGGATCACCGATAATTTCCAGGGGTTTTGGGAATGTAAACCTCTGGTCCTTGAACTCGCTTATACCGATGACCTTTTCGTTTATGCTCAAGGTGGCAATCTCGAGTTTCCCGTCACCGTTGATATCTGCTGTAGATGCTGAGACGGTATCTAAAAACGCTCCGAATCTTACTGGTTCAGCCAGACCAAGACCTTTTGTCTGTCGGTACAGCATAATTTCTGCCGCGGCCGGGTCCGTTATGACAACGTCATCGAGTGTATCACCGTCAAAATCACCAACAACCAGGTCTCGTTTTGTAGCCCCTTCACCGGATGGAAGCGGATAAAAAAGAATAGGCCAGTCCTGGTCATCTCCTTTTTGCGGAATAAAATCATAGCAACTAAGACGACCGCCTACTGCGTTTATGGACAGAACTTCATCACCGCCCAGACCGTCCAGATTATATAATCTCAGTGCGTGTGGTTTTTCGATAAAAAAACGCATCTGAGGACCGAGTTTGCCCGTATGAAATCCGAAGCGAACATGTAGAGGTTTTTCCGCGTCGTTTGTTATCAGAACAAGGTCGTTTATCTTGTCGCCATTGAGATCAGCCACCCTTACGGCGTAGGTTTGGGCCATTGCGGGGTATTTTTCAGGTTCAGCGAGAGTTTTATCGTCTTTCTGCGCAACAAAATAGATTACGTCGCGACCGGCCAAGGCCAGATCTGCCATTCCGTCGTTGTTCAGATCGGCACAAACAAGAGAGCCGGGATTGGTCAATCCGTCATCGATAGCGATTTTCTTTCTTGATCGCCAACTTATTGTTTTGGATTCTTCGCCCTGCGATTCGCGGGCTTTCTGCAGAAGTACATACAATCCCTTCGGTTCACCATAAAAAGCCAGATCCAGCAAACCATCCGAGTTCAGATCGCCGCAGACAAGGCTGTGAATCTTCTGTGAGACGGCAAGGGTCTCTTTCTCGAAGCGGGTAGCAGGTTCGATAGCGTTTATATCCTCGTCTTCGGGATCGACCACATAGTCGCTTTGAGCAGGACCAAAGCTTTCTTTCTGGAGAAGCAACTCGATTCTGGCCTTTAGATTGTTGACGACCACGATATCATCTCTGCCATCCCCGTTGAAATCACCAATTCGCAGGTTGTTTATACCCCGGTTGAGCTTGATAACCTCCATTTTACCGAAACCATAGTAATCGGACAGGTCATTGACATCGGTGGTTTTACTATTAGAATTTGCTGTGGAGAAAACATGCTGCAGATTGTCATTCTGAACGAAGCGCAGCGAAGTGAAGAATCTATTCTTCGTCAAAGATTCGAGATTCTTCGCTGCGCCCAGAATGACAGCTAGCGTCTTTTCTACAGAACAATTCGAGTTTTCCACCACTGAGGCAGTTGTTTTCTGCCCGGAAATGAACAGAACACCTGCAGTGATAACAACACCGCCTAAAAATATCCTGAGTAACTGCAAAACACTAACCTCCACAATCTTGAGTTCCTATAGACAGGCACTATACGGGCCCATCGTTTATAGGAAATAATATACTACGAATATGACCATGCATCAATGATTTTGTCAAACGCTTATTGTTTATATACTGATCTCAATTGAATTTTCCCGTTTATCCGCGGGTAAGTAACGTAGACACAACCGGTTACGGTTTTATTCGCGGACATTTACTACCCTTAAGGGTATAAATTGACGAAAAACGTTCGTGAACCGATTTACAGGATCATCTAACAGGGGGGCAGGATTAGACACTTTTTCTATGGCAGTTTACGTTTTATAGCGTCTAAAAGATTCCTGTCGATCTCGGAGCCGAGTTCTTCGGCGGTCGTTATGTGCTCAAGTGCCTGCTTGTATCTTTTCAGCTTGTAGGATGCCATAGCCATGCCGCTATGGGTTTCGCTCAGATCCGGATTCAGTGCAAGGGCCTTTCGGAACTCGATTACCGCCTGGGCGTATTGCCCGCTGTTGGCATAAGCCGAGCCGAGGTTGTGAAATATCGAAGGTTCGTCAGGATTTACGCGAGCGGCTACGCTGTAATGTTCGATGGCCGATCTAAAGTCTTCTTTTCCGAAGTAAACATTGCCAAGATTTACCAGTGCACCGTACATCTGTGGATCAACCGACAGAACCTTCTTATAAGCCTTGATCTCTTCGTCTGTTCGTCCGGTCTTGTTATAGCATAGACCCATCCCATAATACGCCTGGACAAGATTGCGTTTGAGCTTGAGTGCTTTTTGGTATTGGAGCAACGCCTTTTGACAATCCTCCGTCTGTCCGTATATGTCACCGAGCTGGCAATAGGTAAGGGCGTCTTTGGGATCAAGCTTGATGGCCTGTTTCAACTGCGAAATTGCATTTGGAAACTTTTCCTGCTTGACATAGGCCATAGCCAGGTTTCTGTAACCCTGGACCAGGGTCGGATCAAGTCCGATGGACCGGTTGTATTGAGAGATTGCCTGAACAAGCCAATCCATCTTTAAATAAGCATTGCCTAAATTCAAATTGGCTTTGGCGTCACTGGGATTGATGCGAAGGGCGATCTGGTATTGGTTGACCGCATCATTTGTCCAGCCTTTTTGCAGATAGAGATTGCCAAGATTCATTCGGGATTCGGCAAGAGACGGATTTATCTGCACCGCTTTTTCAAGAGTTGAAATCGCTGTCTCGATATCGTTTATAGCGCTGTAGCTGTTACCCAGATTATTAAACAGGCAGCCTATGGTCTGGATTTTATTGAGGTTTTCCATATAGATGCCGTCGTGATATTGCTCTGGTACTTTGAACTTCTTGATGTAGTGTTCATCGGATGCGTTACCACCGTTGCTGGTCGTTTCGATATTGAAACGAATGTTACCGTCGTCGTACCTTACGAAAAAATGTCCCGGGACAACTACACCGTGCATTGGAAGACCCAATCGCTCACCCAGAGCCAGATAAAGAACCGACAGGCTCAGACAGTATCCCTTTTTCCTATCAAGCACCCGATGCAGAAACAAATCATTCGGATCCGAAACTTTTTCCAACGCCACAAAACCCAGGTCCCTGAAAAGATACTCATTAATGACCGGGATTGCTCTGTGGTTCATACGAATCCTCTTAGCCGCTACACGTTCGCGAATCTCGTAGGCCATATCGTCGAGCAAATCCAGGTGTCTAAGACCGGGAACAACATCACTCCAGTATTCAGAGGCTATCAACGCCGCTGTTGCAAGATCTACCTCTTCAGGTGGCAAAACAAGAACCTGATCCAGCGATTTTGCATAGATACCTCTTAAACCTTCATTTGCTAAAGGAGCATCCCGACCTGCTGATATGGATGTTGTAAGCAGTAGTGTACAAAAAGTTGATATTATAAAACTTACTTTAAACAAGTTTGTGCCTCCACACATGGCGACGTTTATTGACCAGTTCATCACTGTTACGACATTCATTATAAACGATCGAAGTATCGATTGCAATTACAATATACTGATCTCAATTGAATTTTCCCGTTTATACGCCTGCTGCGACGAGCGAAGCACGGCGAGCGGGTAAGTAACTTAAGAACAACCAGTTACGGTTTTATTCGCGGACATTTACTACCCTTAAGGGTATATATAGTCCTTTTTTCATGGTAAAACGTAAAGCAATCGTAAACCATTCGGGTATCCTTACCTCGGTTTTATTCGACGACGGACGGAACTTCAACAGGAGGTCCGACAGCCCGGCGTTTGAACAGATCGATCTCCATCCATTTATTACTCTTGAATCGCAGGTAGTTTACGATTCCGGTTACGATTATACTCAATGTTGCCGCTATCCACGGACCCAGCATACCAAGCTCGGGCCAGAGCCAGACAATGAGCATTCCACCCATACCGAGCACGATTATTGCCCGCAGACCAGAAATCATTGCAAGCCAGACAGTATCACCGGCGCCTCTTAGGGCTCCGTTGTAGATTATTCCCGCCGCATCGAATACCTGGAAAATAGCGGCACAGACGAGGATTTTCACACCGGCCTCGATAACCTTCTCGTTCCCGTCGGGTGCCCAGAAATTCATGATACTATGCCTGAAAAAAAAGAAGCACACCCCGATCAGTCCCATATAAACAAGTGAGAGTTTCAAACACATGTGGGTCTGCTTGCTGATGATGTCCTTTCTTCCTTTGCCGATGGATTTGCCCACCGCCGCTGTAAGAGCCGAACCTATTCCAACGACCGGCATGACCGAGACATTAATACACGCGAACACAGCAGTAGTGGCAGCCTGGGCTTCGGTACCGAATTTGGCCACCAGCACCACAAGAATCATGGCCCAGAATGCAACGTTGACCATAAAACTTATCCCGGCTGGCACTCCCACCTTGAGTAGATCGGTCATCTTGGCTTTGTCGATACCCATAGTCTTTGTCGTATTGAAGGTTTTCCTGATGTCACCGTTGAGAAATATCACCATTCGTAACAAGGCACCGACACTAATACCGATAAATGTTCCCCAGCCTGCTCCGGCAATTCCCATTTCCGGAAAACCCAGTTTGCCGAATATAAGAACATAGTTGGCCACCACGTTTACACTCTGACCGATCATCGCCGCGTACATGTTGATGATTGGTCTGTGTATGCCCATAAAGAATTGGCTGCTCGCCCAGAAAAACACACCAACCATTTGTGCATAGAGCATTATTCTAAGATAAATCACTTCCATACGTGCCACTTCGGGTACACTACCCATCAACTCGAATATTCGAGGAGCAGTCGGCCACATTACCGCAAGTATTATCGCAAAATAAACCAGACCCATATAAATCGCTTGCCAGCAGTATTTTGCGCACTCTTCCTTTTCCCCTCTGCCCAGACTCTGGCTCACAAACGTATTGACGCTGATCATAATACCCATTAGGAAACTGGCAGGAAGAAAGCTCACGATTCCCGCAGGTAATACCGCGGCAAGCGCCTCATCGCTAACACGGCTTACCATAAGCCGATCAACGAATTGCATTATCGTAAAAGAAATGTTGGTCACAATCATCGGACCAGAAAGACGCAGCATATACCCCAGAGACGTTTCGTCCGGATCAGAAGCAAGATAATCGTTTTGTGCGGTTGTTTCTGTCATTGTTCTTTCAAATTCAGTTTTTTCAGCAGCGTCTCAGCTGAAATATCCGAAACCTTTATGCTCTTGCGGGATTTGGTAGTTCCCGAAATTATTTCGATCGAGTTCTTTTTTACTCCAAGTTGACAAGCCAGAAACTCTATCAATGATTGATTGGCCTTGCCTTTTTCCGGTGCCGCTGAGACTTTTATCTTCAGCATACCGTCGAGAAGACCGCTCAGAGTTGTCCGGCTGCTGCCTGGTACGATTTTGGTCTTAAAAACCACGCCGTCGTCAAGTTCTTTGATTTCCAGATTCACCATATAAATATAGTCACAGCCGGTTTCGGGCTGGGGCTTAGATTTCCTTGATATTGGTTCCAACTGCCAATTGAACGTATTTCTCGATCTGCTCGGCTAATTCGTTTAGCGATGCAAGCTGAAAGTCTTCGTAATGCCCACCTACAAGATCGCCGTCAAGGGCCTTTTTGTATATTCTTACACGAATAACAGAAGCCTCATTCTCCGATCTACTAAAATCGGTTTCTTTATGCTCGGTCAGTTCCACACGCCAGTCTTCACTTATAAATACCAGGCACTTGCCCGTAAAAACCGCCGTCGGAAAATAATCCCGCAATAGTTTAAGTGTTTCCATTTCGTATTCGCCGATCCTTCGTATAACTGCGTACTCGTTTAGGATTATATCTTATGAAGGTATATTACCAGAAAACACCACGTCATACTATCAATTTGTTCGAGCCCCTAATTCTGCCTTGACAGGACCGAGCGAATTACGTTGAGCTATCTCAAGGCCATCCGCATATACACGCAGCCCAGGACCCTTACGGTACTTGGTACCGTTCTTGTCCCAGAGTATAGTAATAGTCTTGCCGTGATAGATCACATTATCCAGGCAGAACCAGTCCCAGCTATCCTGAGGGATAAGCGGATTTACTTCGATAATATTGTCGTCCCGAGGAACAAGACCGCAAAGACCGCTAATCACCAGATCGCTAAAAGTCGAGTGATTATAGAATCGGCTACGATCGGATTCGGGTGTGAGCCACTGCCCCGTTCGTTCGTCGAGATATTCGCCGATGTAAGGTTTTCCATCTCTATTATGTGAGCGAGCGTAAGTTACAAGGGCATCGAAATAATCTTGCCTGCTAACATATTCCTGTTTGTAGTTGCGAATCACATTTGCCATTGCCCCGAGTGTCTGCGAAGTTGCAAAAGGCCAGACGGCACCGTCCCATTCGCACGTCCCCACTCCATTGGCCCTGAATAATGGATGCCTGCGTTCTGCGGTGGTAAGGCCCATCGGTGCCAGGAATCCCTGGGTGTCTTTTAGTTGAAGCCAGGCCTCTTCGTAACCTGCGTCCGGAAGATTAAAGTACCACGGGATAAATCCGATGGCCTCACGCGCGTCACACAAAGACCCGCTTTCATATTGTGCCTTGAAGAATTTCGATTCGCCATCCCAGAGAAGGCTCTGAACTAAAGACTTGATCTTCGCCGCTTCGTTTCGCCACTTTCGTTCCAAATCATTTTTACCGGCCAATTCGGATATCCTGGACATTGCCAGAGCGTTGGCGTACATATAGACACTTAAAGTGGGACGAACATTTTTCGCATAACGAGAGCCGCTTATCGATTCCTCCATCCCGTCACGCACATCGTATTGCCAGAACATCCCGTTCGAGACACCTTTCTTTTCTCGCCATGATTCGAAGTCCGCTGCAAAATCCTGTAACAGCGATGTGACAAACTCTCCGTCCATATTAACCAGGTAGCGGTTGTATGAGGCGTTGGCTGTCCAATGGCTAAAATTGGAAAAGTGCGAAAAGGCCTTACCCTTGTCACCGCGGTACCAGAAACGAATATAATCGTCAATGTAAAGAGGATTGCGCAACCAGCGGCCTTCGTATATATGATGACCCAACGCGCAGCTTATTGTATTATGTTTACCCGAGTGTCCAACCTGATCGAGAAACTCGGTAAGCACAAAACCGTCTTCGGTGTATTTGATATGCTTGCGTAAAGTCCACCAACGAAAATAATAGATTCTTTCAAAATCCTTGTCCGGACATTCGAATAACGGGACATTCAGCTTCATCCAGTCCCAGCTAAGAGCATCCGGAATGAAATTGATAATATTCTCAGGATTGCCTTGGTTAAATCCTTTAGCATAACCGCTGAAATCCTCCGCCTTGAGTACACCCGGCTGTTTATCCGATTGACCGATCGATAACTTAACTATCAATTCCCGCAGCAGATTAAGCCTTTTATTTCTGACTGACCTTATAATCTCCAGACCTTCTTCTATACTCGATGCTCGGGATATCTTCGTTTGTTTGCAAACTTCCTCGAATTGACCGAGTTTGGTGATAAATTCTTTGCCCCATGTGGCTAATTGCTTGTTATCGTCAGCTAATCGCAGGGCCAGAATTTTCATCTTTGCCGCTTTTTCCTTCTCGATCTTAAACTGCTCGAGTAAATAGCGAAGCCGACGCGATTGAAGATATGAATCAATCCATTTTTCGTGTTTGGCGTTGTCACTCTTGGCGAACAACGCTTCCGGACCTTCATCGCCAAAGTCTTTTTCAAACCACGACGTTTCAAGAGGAAAATCCTTCTTTATCTTTTTCCACAGTACAAGAGCCGGATTCGGCGAACCTGAAAAATAAAACCGGCTGCTTCCCCGCCAATTAAAAAACCGAACAAGAAGTTCATTAGTCCCGGATTTAAGTTCGAGTTCGACAAGATTCTGGTCCTTTATAAGACCGCCTTCCCTTATACTTCTAAGGATATTTTTACCGTTGAGCCATACTTCGACTGTATTCCTCGCCGAAAACCCAACTGTTATCCTGTTATCTCGCTCGGCTCTTATCTGACGATATAGATAGATCGGCTCAACCTTTTTATTATTGAACTCGAGGCTGTATTTCTGGCTGTCTTTGATCCTTTCCTCAATGTGCCACAGTACCTTACCATCAGCCCCTGACATTTTTAAATCCACTGCTTTTTCTACGATGGAAGTATCGGTAAACTTTCCGCCCGCAATTGGTCCGGTACTATACCACGGCCCGAACGTAACGATGCTAAGTCGCTCCTGCTGTTCCGCTCTCAACTCGACAAGCTGCTCGCGGGACTCAACCATCTTTTCCGAAAAGCTTACCGCATGAACCGGGCTAATTAAAACTAACGCAAGAATACAAAAACAAATATAACTCTTCACGACGGTTTTCCTCCTGTTGAAATATTATTTATACTGATCTCGATTGAATTTTCCCGTTTATCCGCCTGCTGCGACGAGCGAAGCACGGCGAGCGGGTAACTAACTTAAGAACAACCAGTTACGGTTTTATTCGCGGACTTTTACTACCCTTAAGGGTATATTAGGGGTATTTTCTTGCGGCAGCCAGACTTTCATTTCACCTTCCCCGCGATGGGCCCAGGCATAATACGGAATAGCAACCAGGTCATCGCCTTTGATAACATTCACTCCACCTAACATATCTTTTCTATATTCGACCTCGAACTTATCACTAGCGCCAATTGAAATATCGCTAACGTTACCATCGTTGTCCGGCCATTCCACACAATAAACAATAGGCCCACGCTCCAGCGCAACCTTGCCGCGGTTATCTTCAATCTTTTCATCGCATATAACCCGCCGCACCGGCATCGGGATGGAGATTTCGACCAAATCACCTTTTTGCCAATACCGTTTTATCACCGAAAAACCCTTGTCCCTGCTTGGCTCTATCCTTTCACCGATCACCTTAAATCTCGCAGATTTTGTATTATTACCCGAATACCTGTAAAGACCGCCCGGCACCGGCAAATTTCTCGACCAGCCGGGCACACGCAGCTTTAGTGAAAAATTGGCCGGACTTTTCTGCGGCTCGACCGTAATCTTTATTCGTCCTTCCCACGGATATTTGGTATCGACTTTCAACTTAATAGTATTAGTTGCTGTCTTAATTGTAGCTTCGCAGGCACTGTAAAGGTTTACATAGATGTCGTCATCTTCGACCGCAAAGGCGTATGACTGCACTTGTGGAATAAAGCGAGTAATATTCGACGGACAGCACGCACAGAGAAACCAAGGCCAACGGCTCGCGCTAAGCTCTTCATCCGGAACATCGATACCATTGAACTTGTGCTTACCGTCCGATTCCAAAGGATTCGAATAGAAAAACTCATCTCCGCCAAGCGAAACTCCGGCAAGCACCGTATTATAAATACTGCGCTCGACCATATCGATGTACCTGCCGTCACCGCTCGACAAAAACATCCGCCAGTTCCACATCGACAGCCCAATCGCAGCACAAGTTTCATTATAACCTTTGAGATTCGGCAGCTTATATGGATCACCGAATTTCTCACCCCGACCAGCCGCCACCCCGGTTATGTAAAGCTTACTGGTAACAACGTCCCACCATATTTGATTGACGGCCCTGGCATAATCGCTATTGGCCGTAAGGCTTGCAACATCGACTGCACCACCGTAAAGATAAGCACCGCTTACCGCATGACCTACTGCATGGTCCTGCTGAATAAACGGCTTGTGGTCCTGGCGAAAGTCCTTGTAAGATTCACGACCATGATGATTTCCCCGCTCGTCGATAAAAAATTTCGCAAGTGCAAGATAATCATTCTTACCGGTAACACGATACAGTCGAACAAGTCCGATCTCGATCTCTTCATGCCCCGATGTATCGCGTTTCTTATCCGCTCCGAAAGTCCGCACGAGAAGCTCCGCGCTCTTTGTCGCAACATCAAGCAGGTCACGCTTACCCGTAGCCTCATAGTGTGCCGCCGCAGCTTCGTACAGATGACCCAGATTGTAAAGCTCATGGCTGTACCGAAGTTTCGACCATCGCTGCTTACCGCAATGTTCCGGCGGATTATCAGGATTCACTGTCCGCGCCGTATATAAATAACCGTCCTCCTCCTGGGCCGCTGCAATCTTTGCAATGATTTCATCGAGAAGCTTCTCAAGCTCTGCATCCGGATACTCCATCAACGAATAAGACGCACCCTCGATAACCTTAAAAACATCCGAATCGTTAAAATAGTGTCCCTTATGCGAACCTTCCTTGATCCCGCCGGCGATAGCGAAATTATCGATCCTGCCACTTTCTTCGCACTTGGCCAGGCTGTATGGAATCGTAATCTTACGGTTCGTCTCAACACGCCTCTGCCAGAATCCCTCACTCAACTTCACCGACGAAACCGCCACCGGCTTGATCGGATAATCCTTTGTCACTTCAACTGCGCCACTGACCGTGACAGCAGGAAAAAGAAAAAGTACAGCAATGACGAAGATTCTTCGGTTCATATGATTTACCCTTATTCCTGCCGAGAGGCTCTTTACTGCTGTGATTCAATTACGCTCTGTTGAAAAGATACTATCTGTCATTCTGAGCGAAGCGAAGAATCTCGATTCTTCGGCCATAAATAGATTCTTCACTCACTTTGCTTCCTTTAGTATGATCATTTTTACAACTTTTCAACAGAGCAATTCAATTACTCTACTGCGCCGACAAGCTCGCTTAACTTTGCGATGTCTTTGCGTCGGCAGTATTTCTTTAGTCCATCGACTATTTTAACAGAACAGCCGGGATCTACGAAATTCGCGGTACCCACACCAACGGCCGTCGCCCCTGCCATCATAAATTCAATCGCATCAGAAGCCGTCCGTATCCCCCCAATACCCATAATCGGTATCCCGCGGTCGCGAGCTACTTCGTTATAAACCTTATTGACCATATAAACCGCCATCGGTTTTATCGCCGGCCCCGAAAGTCCCCCGGTACGATTGGCCAGAACTGGCTCGCGGCTCTCAACGTCGATTACCATCGCCGTAAAGGTATTGACCAGGCTAAGCGCATCTGCTCCAGCCTCAACCGCCGCCCGCGCCGTTACGCTGATATCAGTAACACAGGGACTGAGCTTGACCATCAAAATTTTATCGCCCGCGGTCTTCTTAACTTCTGCCGTTATTTCCGTTACGAGTTGCGGATCGGTCCCGAATGTTATACCGCCTTTTTTGACGTTCGGACAACTGATATTCAATTCGAATCCCGCAATCGCGTTAGAAGAATTCAAACGCTGCACTACTGCAACATAATCTTCTATGGTTTGGCCCGCAACATTAACGAAAACCGACGTACCACTGAGCTTCGATTCGATTACTGGCAGCTTTTCCTCTATAAATTTATCGACACCGACATTTGCCAGTCCTATCGCGTTAAGCATCCCGCTATCGGTTTCGACTATCCTCGGTGTCGGATTGCCCTTACGCGGAAGGGCGGTAATGCTCTTGGTCACGAAACCACCAAGACTGCCAACGTCCATGAAATCGCACAACTCATCCGCGTAACCACAGGTACCAGAAACAGTAAACACCGGATTATTGAGCACAAGCCCCGCAAAATCTACCGAAATATCAATATTATCATTCATTTGCAACTCTCTACTATTGACTTAAACTGAACGAATTTTGTTTCAATATTAACATAAGTGATTCTAATATATATCATGGTAAGGCAATCAATAAAAACAATAAATCAATCTCGGCCTTAAAAGGGTGGCAGCGTCTGTCCGAAGGACAGGCGATGGAGATAACCTGAACGCTGCACGTTATTAAAACTTACCATTTAACTCTTACAACTTACAACTTACTACTTACAACTTACAACTTACTACTTACTACTTCTTTTCCTTTTTACTTCTCAAACTGATCTATTGGTCAGTTTGAGTTATTGGCTTGAAGATTACTTCCTTCGAGTCAAACACCGGTCCGTCTTTACAGCAGAGTTTATAAATAGATTCTCCGCCGCTTTCGCTTTTGCATTCAACCGCGCAGCTCTGGCACAAACCAATACCACAGGCCATCAGTCGCTCGGTACTTATCTGGCAATCGATGTTACGCTCACCGGCAATCTGTGCCATCCTGGCCAGCATTGCCCCAGGACCGCAGCTAAAGATTACAATCTCTCCCTTATCCAGCTCCGATTCATCGAGCCATTTTTCAAGACACTCTGTCACTGGACCCGAATATCCCGCCGAGCCGTCGTCCGTCGCCAGCTTCGACTCGATACCGAATTGTGCGAATTCACGTACCGAAAAACCGACCTCATTTGATATCTGATCGAGTTTCGTATCGAAAGGTACACCATCGACCGTCTTGGCCCCGACAAGAGCCAAAACATTCATTTGTGGATGCTCGACCGTCAGGAACCTCGCCATTTGCTGTAATGGCCCTGTACCCATCCCGCCACCGACCAGAAGTGCCATTTTCTTGTTTTCCGGAACACTGAATCCATTTCCCAGAGGACCAAGCACACTTATCGTATCACCAGGCCCAAGCGTTGTCATACGCAGGCTCCCAGGCCCTACGACGCAATAGATAATTTCAGTCGACGTTCTGTCACCTTTTAGCGTCACATCCGCAAAGCTAAATGGCCTTCGCAAAAGTATCTGACGCTGGGCCTTATCCTGCAATTCCTCCGGGATGTTTTGCATCGCAGGCAGCGGGGCACTGGTCAGATCCAGTTGTGCAAACTGACCCGCCTTGTACTTCGCAAAAGCCTTGGCACCGTCACCATTAAACTCCAGCAATATCCGGTAGAATCCGGGTCCTATCGATCTATTGCTCCGAACCTTAGCGGTAAACACGCCTTTTTCTGTCGGCAAATCGCCATCTGTCATAGTTTTACCTTTTTATATTGATCTCAATTAAATTTTCCAGTTTATCCGCCTGCTGCGACGAGCGAAGCACGGCGAGCGAGTAAGTAACTCATTACTGATCGAATACTGTTTGTCATTGCGAGCGGTTCGTAGAACCGCGTGGCAATCTCAAACCTTCGAAAAAACAAACCAAACAAAACCAGGGCATCATGAGTCCTGCATCTTACTTGAGTCCTGAGTCTTGTCTCTTGCATCTTACTTTTACCTTTTTACTTTAAAAAAGTCCGTCAAAAACACGTACACCATCGACCACTTTACATGTATGGAAGGCGAATTTATTACGATAGTCAGGATGCCTTTTCGGATAGGCGGTCTTAACGGCCTTTTCCAGTAGATCCACGGCATCGACTTTGACCAGGGCACCAGAAGCACCCTTATCGCCGCCACCCAACATTCGTTCGCCCAGAACACCAGGAACCGTTCGGGCAATATCGCACATCGTCTCCAGTTCCGGACCGCTGATCTGATAATCGTCTCGAAGCCCGATACCATCGGCGCCGAAGATGCTCCCGACCGTTTCAATATCGCCGGCCTTCCACGCATCGAGCATTTTATAGAATCGCTGCTGGGCAAAGAAGATGTACTTCAGACGTCTGCACAAATCAGGATAATCGCCGGAGAACTTATCCATTATCTGGTTATACTTGCCCTCGTCTTTGATATCACCAAGACAGTTAATCGCAATACCGTCTTTCTGCAGTATCGAAACCAACTCTTCGCACTCGGCTCTGCGAATCTTATAAGTCGATTTCTCCAACCCAGGCCTCTCCGTACCGGTATCCATAACGACAATGCGAAAGTCACTAACACCTTCACCGAGAGATACGTATTCAATGGAGCGCTCCTGCGGATTGTAGTGTGTCCCCATGCCCTTGCGAGCGAACAGTATCATTATCTGGTCCAACTGACCGCAAGGTGAACCGATATAATCATTCTCAACCGACTGGGCCATATCGATTATTCTGAACTGATCGTCAATTTCGATCTCGTTTACATCCAGCAAAGACAAAATCAAATTAAGCGTCAGCGATGCCGACCGGCTCATACCACCGCCGGGTATATCACCGAGAATGACCGCGTTGATACCGCGCTTGATTTCAATGCCCTCGCGCCTGAGAATATAGTCAACACCGAATGGAAAACGTCCCCACGTATCTACAATCGCCGCCGATTTCGGCCCAGGTATATTGCCGAGCCCAAATTCGATAATCCCTTCCTCACCGAAATTGCCGCTAAACAACCGCATCTTCCCGTCATCGTTAGGCGTATAAGCCATCCAGATAAAACGATCAGTCCCAACACCAAAAAGCTCGGTCCCGTTATAGTCACCATGCTCAACCCCCAGACAAAACCGCGAAGAAGTCCGCCGAACACGTGCATTTTTCGTCACGATACAGTTATCCTTCGCCAGTTGATCCAACGCTTCAATCGCAGCCGTGTCCTGTACGCTCATTTCCATTACTTCCGAATATAGTTTCTGTTTTAACGTAAGTAATTGCAATATACCACGTTACAACAAACGCAAAAAATAATAAAATAATCTCGGCCGCAGGCCGAAACCACAAATAATCAATAATCAATAATCAGTAATCAATTCAAACTGACCAACCGGTCAGTTTAAGCTACCAGAATAGAATATAAAGTCCAATCGTAATTGCCACGACAAGAATTCCGAAAACCTTCGCCGATTTCGACGATTCCAGGTTCATGTCGGTCTTGACTTCGAACTTAACAGGCTCTTTTAGCGGTTTAATCAGTGTGATTACTGACATCACACCCAGCACGCAGAAGAATGACAGTGCCATCCTGTCGAGAAATGCCATTCCCGGTAAGGTCTGCGCAAGAATGAAATACATAACAGGATTAAGCAGCAGACCAACCACACCCGTAATCGGAGGAGCCTTCTTAACCGCAA
>SDBT01009607.1_pt1 | contig 15676 bp, 13 predicted proteins | sample 2277101 | NCBI WGS metagenome assembly SDBT01 (sample SAMN10404973, study PRJNA504765) | marine sediment metagenome | isolation source: marine sediment core GS10_PC15, 103 cmbsf | place: Arctic Ocean: Southern Knipovich Ridge | collected 2010 | reverse complement strand
CACTACTAGTATTATTGCTGGTACTCATATTAAAGTGTTATATTAGATTATATCTATATATTATGTTTATGGTGTTATTCTAACATATAAAATATAATATTATTATCATTTTATATTATATTATATTATATTTCATATTATATTTCATATTATATTATATTTATATTATTTTTATATATTTTTATATATTCATTCTTTTCGCATATCTTTTATTTGTTGGACTAAATTTTCATCTTCATCCGCCGTATTTTGTGCTTCCTCTGAGTTATAATTCCTTTTTCTCCTCCGTCTATTTTTCTTCTTCTTTTTAGTTTTAGTTTTAGTTTCTCCATTTGGTGAAGTGAATCCTTTCATTATAGCATCAATGTCTTTTTTATTTCCACCCTTGATATCTTCTGCTATTTTATCAACCATACCCTTATTATTTTTAATAGTATTCAATGTTTCCCTTGTGACACGTTTTACCATTTCCTCGCTACCTATAATATCAACAACTATGGTAGTTCTTCTGTAATTCCTTGGCTTTGGTCGAGTTCTACCAGACATTCCCTTTATTTTCATTGGACCAATAATCTTGTCAGGCACATATATATCACTACCACCATTCAAAATAATATCAAAATTGCATTGGCTTACCGGACCCAACGTAATCGAGTTATTTGGCTCCATTGGTATATCTCTTTCTTCCTTTGCTGCTCCGCCTCCGGTCATCATGTCAAATATATCATCTAATTTATCTAGTGGTGATGGTTTATCAGATTTTTGTTCCTGTTCCTGTTCCTGTTCCTGTTCTTCTCCCTTTTCCTGTTCCTGTTCTGCCCCCTTCTCCTGTCCCTTCCCTTCTGTCTCATCATCATCAGTAATAGTAATTTCTGAATCTTTGCTCTCATTTTCTTCATCCATTGTATTATTTTCTATATCGCCATCAACTATATTATCATTTTCTACATCTTCGTCTTCCTCATCTATATTATCCAATACCGGAAATCTCATGCGATATATATCATAATTTCCTAAATTATATATAATTCTATTTATAGTATCTTTGGATGGATTTTTTATATTAGTTTTTGCATGCCTCATGGCAGTATAAATATCTATATCAATTCTGGCATTCTTTGGTATCTTTTCATTATCCAATATATGATTTGCAATAATTTTTGCAAATGGATCCACAGTTGTATCTATAGTATGATATAGATCTTTTTCATCTTTACCATCCTCTCCATCAATATCATATTCTTCTGTTTCAATTTGAACAGAATAATTCTTAGTGAATAATCTTTTGTCAGGAATCAATTTACCCTTTTTATTTTTAATTATTTGAGTATGTGCCTCAGGAAACAATTCGTGTATCTCGTCTTCGCAAGATAATACAAATGATGGTTTTATATCCCTCATTAATTTCTGGAATTGTTGAGCTCCCGCCCTCATTTTGATCTTACCCTTTTTCGATTTCATTGTTTTTGTTTTATTATATTTATTTTATATATTTTATGTATATTTATGTATATTTAGATGTATAATTGAATATAAAATAAATAATATAATATTAAAATAATATATATATTATATATTATATTATATTTTGAAAATGAAATTATATATTATATTATATTTTGAACATGAAATTATATATTATATTATATTTTGAACATGAAATTATAATATATCATAATTTCATAATTTCATAATTTCATAATTTAAAATAATATAAATGGAAGATATTCACTAACTGAACATAATAATATTATAGTGCATGATAATATATTTCATAATAAATATACATATAATATATATTGAATTTATTACTATATTATTATATTTATGAATCATACAAATTTATAATTATATTATATGAATACAAATATAAAAAACAAATGATATTATATTAGGATAATATTTTTAATATAATATAAAAGGATGAGCAAGTATACAGAGCCAAAATGGTGGTATTCCTTTAAACCTAAGGATAAGATGTGCGAATTATTAGCACAGGAAGGTCTAACAAATTATTCATCGAATCAAAGGGCATTAATAGAAGACCACGATTTAGAAAGGCTAAGAAATAAACTAATAATATGCTCATCGTTACCAAATTTATCATATAAAAATAAAAATAAAAATAAAGAAGTAAAAAAGTTTACATTTTTTGATAGTTATGTTTCATTTGTAAAATATCAGGCATATATTAATTCTAGTAGAAGATGTTGCTTCGAATGCATAATAGGTAATAGTCCTCAGAAACCTCATTTTGATGTAGATATAAGCTTGGAAGAGAATCCTGATTTTGATGCCAATGATTTTGAAGATTTAAAGGATGAATTAATATATTCTATAGATCAAACTATGGTAGAATATGGAATAGAATTAAATATATATCGTGATGTATGTATATACACATCACATGGTTCAAAGAAATATAGTTGTCATTTAATAATAGATAATTATTATCACTCTGATAATAAGGAGGCACGCAGCTTCTATGATTTAGTAGTTGGGAATATGTCAGAATATTATGCGCAATTCATAGATGGAGCAGTATATTCGTCATTCCAACAATTTCGTATAATAGGAAATTTGAAATATGGATCAGATAGACGAAAGGTATTCCATCCAACATGGACTCTCAAAGGAGATGTTATAGAGTACCAATATCCTGATATGGATTCATTATATCAAGATGATGAAGATAAATTTGATACTAAAACATTCTCTATGGTCCGTTCCTCATTAATATCATGGGTTGAAAATTGCAAGCCCCTACCTAAATTTGAGTTTAAGAAGGATAATCCAGTAAACGAGAAATTCCTAAAATGTGTCAATTATAGATTATTTTCAACTCTACCAAAAATAAAAAGACAATATGGAAACTCAAATGGTAGTTCTGATGAATATGCAGATGAAAATAAATTAACAAAAAATGAAATAATGTCTGCTATAAAATTAACTCGAGTTTTCTACAAACAACATTCCCATATATTTCCATTTAGATTTAGAGATATAAAATATAGTGAAAAAGGCATCCTCATAACATTTAGCAGACAAAATAAAATTAGATCATATTGTCCTATTTGTAAGTCAATACATGAATCTGACAATCCGTTTCTTTCAATAAATCCATACAATAAAAATATATATTATATGTGTCAGAGGGATTGCAATAAAAGTATTGATAAAACAAAAATGTTTGTTGGTGTTATTGATGAGGATGTAGAAGTTATTGCTACACCAAAAAACAAGGATGGTACTAGTAAAACCAAAAAAAGTAATAAAAGCGGAGAAAAGGTGGATGTATCATTTACATCTATATGTAATTTTGGAGATGAACCACCTAAACCTAAACCTAAAACTATAAATAATACATCATATAAATATAAACATAGTACACACAAAGTAAATATTCCAGAAAAAGTATCGGGTAAAGAGAAAGGATATAAGGGACGTGTTCAAACAAAAAGGAAAAAAATATCAAGATCATTAGATAGAATAGAGCGCATGTCAGGAAAATCAAATAATATGACTGATCTTCATTCCATGTCCCTAAATTCATTTTAAATAAATAAATGCTTACATAAATAAATTATATCATATTATAAAAATAATATAATATATTATATAAATGCAAGCTTCTATTATATCTTTTTTTGTTGGAATTATGGTAGGTAATATAATAGATATAAAATACCTATTATTTGTATATTTTATTTATCATCTTCAACATAATTATAATTATAATTATAATTTATCATATATGAATGAAATATCTAGCATAGCAAAACATAATATGTATGGATACAAAAGCGTAATACAATCCAATATTATCAAACTATGGAATATATATTCATCACATGATATATCAAAGAAGAATGATAAAATATCGCCTCAGCCAAATTTTGATAAAATATCGTATAAAGAACATCCAGGAGTAAATAAAAGAATACTGTCTAGAAATATAAAAAGAACATCATCTAAAAATGTAAAATATGAACTATTTTTTGAATAATAATATGTTACAAATAAATAATATAAATAATATAATTAATTATATTAATATAATTAATATATTTTCGATTCTCTGTGTGTATAAAATTGATATAAAATATTAATTATATTAAAAAGTTGATCTTATTATTATAGCTGATCAAAGAATATATAAAATGAATTCTAGCGTAAATAATACAATATTGGATAAATATATGAAAAATATAGGAATATTTACGGATAGTCAGTATAAATTGTTAATGGATCTAAAATATTCAGATGGAAAACAATTTCTAATTTACCATTCCAATAACGCATATTACATGTACAATACAGGTGTTTTATATGACTATATTAATTTGTATGTTGTTCATGATTTTGATGTACTGTACGAACAATCTTTGAATATACTAGGGAATCCTGAAGTCACAAGTATAAAGGATGTTATATTTAGTTTAGATATATTTAGACAATCCGAAATGAAATTACAAAATAAGATTAATGCAAACCGGGTACAAACTGTTGTTGAAGAGGGAATCTATGTTTGTCCTAAGTGCTCATCAAAGAAAACAATTACTACATCAGGACAAACTAGATCTCTTGATGAAGCATCCACAATTTTTGTTACGTGCGTCCCATGCAAGTTTAATTGGAGTTTCGCTGGATAAATGTACAATCATATTTAATTTATGACAAATTCATATTATATAATATATAGAATGTATATATTATATTATTATTTATATTTTATATAATTTTATGTCATATATCTATTGTTACCTAAGATACGAAATACGATAACATTCATCATAAATTCTGGATTTTCTACATTGTATTCCCGTATATCTATACCATAATGACGAAATAATGGGTACAGAATAGTAGTCATATGCCTGGCATTTTCTAGATGATGCATTTTTGTATACTTATATATTCCTTGCATTGTTTTATCATCATTCATAATTGACTTAAATAATAAGGATAAATGTGGTCCTCGAATAAATTTGGTACATGTCATATTTTCTCTACGTAGAGTAGGCATACGGCTTAAACTAATATCTATAAACCATTTTTCCTGTACTTTGGAACTAAGAAACTCATCATTTATTAGTTTTCTATCTTCCTTTTGTTTACTTATCCATGCTTTGTGTGCATGATCAAATATAGTAATGTATTTACATAATGTTGAATAAGGTACATGTTTCAAGCACTCATCAGATAATGGTGATACTCTCATAATTGTAGGACCACATTACTATAAGTTTATATATTTCTAATCATTTTTATAATTATATCTAGTCTTACTCAAGCCTGAATATTATTTATGACATATATCTATTATATTCAATTCTTATTCTTTTGACAAGATCTGATTTGGACCCTGATGATGATAATCCTAATCCCTTCAAAAATTCCTTGAGTTGTGATACAGTATACATTTTTTGACCAGATGATGATCTACTAGCACTTCCGGATACATGATTGATATTAATTCTTATTAAAGTATATAATATTTTACGTTGTTCATTGTTTGGTTTTAATATTTTTTGCATGTCAGATATTGAGATATCAGTTAATTTATGTGTTGTCAACATCAATGATGATGGCAGACCACTTTCCACATCTGAATCAGAAAAGGTTGGTAATCGCAAAATAGCCTCTTTACCATGCTTTGCTTCTTTGGGAACGTAAAGTTCAGGTAATTCATATTCATGAGTAGCGAGATTAGTAATGGGTAATTGCTTTATATCAGGCAAGCTAATATTAGGAGGAATTACAATTTCGTCTTTGGGTGGCAAAAAGAAGTATTTTGGTAATATTCCCAATCCACCCAATCCTCCTAATCCACTGATCTGCCCTTCTTTTTCAATATCTGGTATTCTTTCTACCTCTGATTCCTGTCTAAGGTACTTTTTAATATAATCAGGGAAAGGAATACCTGTTCTCCCTTGGAACAAAGCTTTTTCATTAATTTGTTTATATGGGTTTTTCCTAATAATATTTAAATTCACAATCTCATCTTCCAAATTATCAAATTCGAATGTAGGCATAATTGACGTGTAATTGGACTCCAAATCAGATAAAGTGACTGGAGATAATATATTTAGTGATTCCTTAATTGTATCTATTTCTGGAAGTGCCATATCTAAAGTTTCTATCACCTGAATTGAACTATCATCATCACTTTCATCATCGCCGAAATCACCGCTAAATTCTTCACTAAAATCATCACCTACGTCCTCGCCCTCATCACCAAAATCGTCACTAAAATCTTCATCTGAGTAATCATTGCTCAATTCCATTATAATTATATTTTTTATTGTCAGCTTATACAAATGTAGGGAATGCTCTTTTTTGAAGGATATTTTATTTTTATATCAATATTTTGTATAATCCAGGAATTCCGGAATATTGAGAGTTTCGTATATTTTATATTTTATATTTTATATTATTATTTTATATTATATATTATTTTTTTATATTATATATTATTTTTTAAATATTATATATTATTATTATTATCTAAATTCTCAGTCCAATGCAATCTCTAATCTATCACGCATTCTACTAATGATAATGTCAACCATATAGATATAATTTTTATCTATTCTTTTTACTATGTTTTCCATTTTCCTTTTAATATTAGATATATACGGTAGATATGAATGATTATTTACTGGGCATATATTTAGCATAATTATATTAATGTCATCATCATCACCAAACCACACCTTTAGTGCACAATCACTTATAGTACATTCATTGCTAGTATACTTGTCATGAGATATAACTGGGACTTTATGAGCGATTACTTGATCCGTATTTCGTATATTTCGTATGGATATATGGCCATCACTTGTAATTATACCTAATAAATCTCGTAATACATACATCTTTCTTATGCATTCCTTAGTGTTTTTATTTAAATTCATCTTTTTGTCATAGATTATACTTGATAATATTTTATCTTCTTTTAATTTATTTATTTTATAATCATAATTTATTTTAAAAAATATATAATAATATTTTTTTATTAGAACATAGTGTGTTCCATTCTTACGAGTATTAAATAATGACATGAATTCATCATATATGCACGGAGATATGTCCTTCATTCTATTGTATTTACAGCATATAATTTCATTATTATATTTAAATTTGCAATAATTAATTCCAGGATTATTTGGAGATGGAAATTTTACTATGAACATTGACTTATCAAAACCTTTTAATTCTGATCCATCCCATTTCATTTTATTAGAACATGATTTGATCATATAATATATCATGAAGATCAAATAATATTCTTACTTTCTATATAATATCATTTTTATACAATAAATATATATAAATGATAAATAATATGAGATTTAGTATATATAATGTAATTATTATTATGGAGAATACAAAATATATTTGTAATATATGCAATAAATCATTTACTCAAAATGGAAATTTGAAAGAACATAAAAGAATTCATACAGGAGAAAGACCATATACTTGCAATATATGCAATAAATCATTTACTCAAAATGGAACTCTAAAAAAACATAAAGTAATTCATACAGGAGAAAAACCATATACTTGTAATATATGTAATAAATCATTTACTGAGAATGGAAATTTAATAAAACATAAAATAATTCATTTAGATAAAAAGCCATATTCTTGTGATATATGTAATAAGTCATTTACACAAAATGGAAATTTGAAAGAACATAAAAGAATTCATACAGGGGAAAAACCATATACTTGTAATATATGTAATAAATCATTTAGATCTAGTGTAACTTTAAAAAATCATAAAAGAATTCATACAGGAGAAAGACCATATACATGTGATATATGTAATAAATCATTTGTTCGTAATTCAACTCTAACAATACATAAAAGAATTCATACAGGAGAAAGACCATATACTTGCGATATATGCAATAAATCATTTACTCAAAATGGAAATTTAAAAGAACATAAAAGAATACATAGGAAAAAGGCAACGTGCTCATGATATATGTAGTTATTTATATTTTATATAATTTTATTTATTTAATATAATGTATCATCCATTTTACATACTTTCTATCTTAGGACGAATATCTTTTTCCTTATCTAATCTGCTAAGAATAATTGGTGATAATTGACTTTCCTCACCTGAATCAAAGTCCAAATATGTTACTAAATCATCCCCGGATAACATATACGTATTCATTGACGATATTATTATAGATTTCATGTTTCGTGTATCATCATATACATTATGACATTCTATGTACATGCTATTATAAGAACTCTTTATATATGATCTATATTCAGTTAAATGATCATTTGACTTTATATTAATTACTATTATTATTTTATATTTTTTTAAATTATAAGGTAATATGTCATAAAACTCTGTAATAAATGTATTTACTTTGTTTGAATCTTCCATGTTGTTTATTGAGGTTTTGCATATAATAAGAAATCTACCCATTGGTATATTGTTATCTTAGATTAGATTATGTTATATCCTAATACATGCTGTTTTTGTATCATTTATATTTGCCAGGCGAATATTATTGAAATCGTGAAACTATATTATTATATATTTAATACAATAAATATATAATAATATAGTTTCATGGGTCTAAAGATATATAATAATGTGTTGGGGTTAATATATAGGGTCCAATAATAAACGTTCTCTACCACTGTGTAGGTATAAACTCGTAGGGATTACCTAATGAATAATTAATTATGGTTGCAGGTATATTGATTGGCGAGGAAACTAAGACCAATACTACAATACACAATACAATATTAAGATTAAGATTAATACTCTCTGCATTAATGTTATCATCAAAATTACCTATTATACTATTATTCTCACCTCCTCTAATATAACTCCTGCAATTGATCAAACCATAATTATCCATACTAAGTATGGAGTAAAGTATAATTGATATTATTATTTTATATTATATCAATTATATTTATATTATTATATTATATTATTATATATTTATTGTATTAAATATATAATAATATAATATATTTATTAAAGTAAATTACACTATTTTTGTTATATTTTGTTCATCTAATCTCATTACATCATCATAATTTCCTTCAGTATCAATGTGCCCTACGCATATAACTGTTTTTGAGTTTTGAAGTACATGCCTTATAGCATTTATGCTTTTTGATCGTAATGATTCACCCACAGAGGACATTGTTTCATCCAATAACAAAAAGGGAGATTTGCTGTTTCTTGACATAGCAATGGCGAGGGACAATGATACTCTATCTCCTTCACCACCACTCAAACCCAATAAAGAGTCGATTTCGTACCCCTTGTACATTATTTGCAAATTTACAGAAGGTTTTATTCTACCATTTGATTTTATTTTTTTATATAACTTTATATACACAGACATATTTTCATCAAATAACATATCTAGTGTATCATTCATGATAGCGTTAATACTATTTACTGTTGCCTGTAATTTATTACATTCAACATCTATACATATTTTTCTGTATTTATTTAAAGCAGACAAATATTTATGAGATTCGACAACATCACTATATTTTTCCCTTAATTTTAATTTTCTTTCTGTAAATACTAGGCATCTAGTAGCACATTCAATGGATATTTCCATATCACGCATATTCTGTGATATATATTCTATTTGTTCATCTATATTTGGTATTATTATATCCTTATATTTTTTATATTCTAATGTCATACTATCCAATAAAGTTGATTCTTTTTCAATCCTTGTATTTATTTGTTCAAGTTCATATATTTTCTGTTTCCTTTCGAATTCTATAAGGACTAATTCTTTTTCTTTTTCATTGAATTCAATAGTTTTATTATTATATTCTACATTTAATATTTCGAGTTCCTCATCCAACTTAATAATATCATTTGAAAATGAAATATATATTATATTTATATTATTAATTATTATTGCGCAACTTGACTCTATTGTGGTGTCATCTGGTTTAATCAAGGAATCACTAGACAATTCTTTGAAAGAAAGAGCCAACGTTGGATCATTTGATAGTAGTCCATTCTGTATGGAATCAACCCATGAATGTATATTTTTTCCATGCTCACAAAGGTTGATTTTAGTCCTTTCTATATTTTCATTATGTATTTTGGTAAGTGATTTTACATCTTCCTCTATTTTTAGATGCTCACCTTCCAATATCTCACATTCGGCAATATTTTTATTATACTCTTTAAATATATTTTCATATTTATCTTGATTTCTTAGTTCAGTAGTATATAATTTATAGTATTCAGTTATATTTGTCATGCATTCTTCCATTTCTATTTCATATTTTTGTATAGATTTATCCAGATAACCATCGCCATCGCCATCTCCACGATTATTATAAATAGATTTTTGTTTATTTAATTCTTGTTTGTATGTTTCAATTTCTTTTTTATAATTATTTATTTTATTACTTATATTATCCTTTTTTGATAAAGCAATGCTATAATTATAATGTTGTGTCGCTTCCTTGCTACTAATAGTTGGTATTTTGACATATTCTAATTTTGATATATTCATGTATTGATTTTCTAATTCACCAACTTCTCCCTTAAATTTATTCATTAGATCATGTATATTATTTTTTATATTATCATCTAAGTTATCATAATCTTTATTTTGTGATATAATATTTTTTATTTTATTTTTTATATTTCTTCCTTGTTCTGACAATTTATACTTTTTATTCATATTTTTTATTTCATCTTCCATATTATGTATACGGTCCTCTTTTTCCTGGTTAGATATATATATTTCTTGACTAGGACATAATAGATTACCATCACTGGATGGTACCATCATCAATGATGAATTACAATTTGGGCATAATAATAATTCATCTCTTTGCCTTAACTTTTTGAGGTGTTCTTTTTTTCTTATTATATCTTCCAATTCTATATATGGCTCCTGTATATTTAACTTGTTTAATTCTATCTCCATTGAATAAATTTCTATATATTTATTATATTTAACTATTTTAAATTTTAATTCATTTATATTATCCTTTATCTTATTTAGTGCATCTTCCCTTGCTTTCTTATCATGATTAATATTATAAGATTTATATGATTGAATTGATTTATCATAATTACTTTCTTGTTGTTGTATGGTCCATATTTCTTTTTCATTATTTATATTTATTTTTTTATTTTTATTTATATTCTTCTGATAATCAGATAATGTATTTATTTTTGTTATTATACTTTCATGATCTTTTTCATGTGTACCTAAGCTAATCATTGTATCTTTTATTTTATATTCGTAATTATGGATATTTATATCTATTTCTTTATTTTGTTCTGATATTTTATTATATTCATCTTTATATTTTTTTATTTTACTTTGTATATTTTTTTTATTTTCAGATTCAGAATTATATGATAATATATATTTTTTTATATTTTCTCTTATATTTTTTATATGTAATATTAATTCGTCTCTATTGATATTACTGTCTGCTATACGTTGTTTTTCCGATTCTATTCTGGTCAATATATATTTATCTTTCTCCTTACATGAATCTAATTCCTTTGTATTATTCAGTTCTTTACAATATAATTTTAGATACTCTTGAAATTTAACCTGGTGTAATTTTAATTCATCTATAATTTTATTATTTTCATCTAGTTTATTTTTTATATCTTTATTTTTGTGTATATATTCTATTTCGTACGATTTATGTGATGATCTAATATTATCTAATATTGCTTCGGGATCTAAGGGTAATACTATACTATCACAATTACTTTTCAATGTATTGATATACTGTGTTGAAATATCCATTCTATTTTGAAGCATCTCGATCTTCCCTTCATTTATATTTTGTTCTTTTTTCTTGTCTAATAATATATTATATTCGTCGTTCATTGTATCTAATTTATCTTTTTTACCATCTATCTCCTCTATTGGTACCATATGCTTAAATATATCAGATTGGATCTTCATATCATTATCATATATTTTCTTTTCTGCACGGTAATTCTCTTGGATAGATGAAAAATTACTTGTATATGATTTTATTTTTTCATCTATTCTATTTATTATTTTTTCAGGATTATCTGATAAAAAAGATAATTTGTTTAGTATATTCATTCTTTCTTTATTGGATCCAGATATTAATAAAGCAAATTTCTTCTGTGCTATATATGAACTTGCAAACCATACATCCCATGTACCAAATTCTCTATCAATAATAGATTGTGCTACTTGATCTTCAGCTTTTGATTTCTTATCATTGTGTAATCTTAATAAATTGGGCCTGCTCTGACGATATATACTTGATATGCCATATTTAATTATGTCGCTATCCTCAAAGTGTATAGTCACACTACATTTTCCTGATGTTCCATTCCGACATATCTTCTTGGCCTTTGCATATAAGCACCAATATATAGACAAAATTATAGTAGTTTTACCTATACCAGAATGTCCAGATATAAGTGTTATTTTTCCATCATTTAGATTAAATGATGCTTTTTTATAACATTTGAAATTATGCAATTCTATTCTGACCATTACATTATTATTACTAATTAATAATCTCAATATATAATTATATCATTTTTATATTATAATAATTACGATACAATTATATATTAAGAACATATTTAAATAGTAATATTTATATATTTTACGAAATTATAAAATATTAGATCTTTTTTATCATCAACTGCGCCAAATGGTACTGCATAATAATCATATATATAGCTTTTTGAATAAAATTTAATAATATCTTCTAGCGTTGATTTTCTTTTATTTATTATAATTTTAAAATATAACATAATATTTTCTATAAGTTTTCTATTATTTATATATGATGGTGTGCTGTATAAATCATTTAGTTTTTCTTTTTCTTTATTTACTATATATTCAGACATATTTTCTATAATATTTGGTATGTTTCCTATATATTCATCATATACATCATCCAATTCTGCGAAATCATCCTCATCTATATCCCTAATTAATTTATTATAATTATTATATAAATTATTTATATTATTAAGATATGATGATAAGTCCAATTTATATGATTTCTCATATTTAGTTATACCAGTATTAATTTCTATTATGGCTTCGTCAATTTCTCTATACTCAAAAATGTTTGCATATGGTAATATATTGTTTTCTATATAAGATAAATCATGTTTTATATGACTAGGTGATATATTATCATACGTAAACATAAACAATTTGAATATATCATGTATCCACCATTGTTCCCTATATATAAATCCAGCATTTTGATATATACCTATTTTTTTATTATTTATATCTCTTATGTTAGCATAACTATACCCAAAATCAATCATCCATACATAATGACTTGTAGTAATATACATATCTAGTGATTCATAATGGATAGTGGTAGGATTATCTAATGTTTCTATCATAATATTAGAATTATGCAAATCGTAATGAGTAAACTTGTATTTTGTATTCATCTCATAAAGTAAATAAATAATTTGTTTGAATATATTTGTTGATATAGATATATCTTTGTTTTCTTTTATAAATAATTTTAGGTCAATACCCTTTATAAATGGTACCATTATTAATCCAGTAATATCGTTACTACATTCTATACCTCTTGATGATGATGACAATGATGATATAGTACTATCTTTTATTTTTAATTTATTTTCAATATTATTTGTATATGCTATTAATTTCGGAATATGAGGATTATTTAATTTATTTAGTATCAATGCTTCATTTGTTATTTCGTTTAAATCTTTACTACTATACCATCCATATTTTATGAAATATTTTTTTCCATTATCACTATATATGGAGGCTCCATGATCTTCTTCAGCCATTATTGGTGTTATTTGATCAGTTTTTGATAAAGTAGTTCTATACTCTGGTAAAATAGATATTAATTTATCCAATTTATGTACATCATAATTGTCCATACTAAGATTTTTATAATCTTCTTCTATTTTATTTATTTTATTGTCTAAATTTATAGTTATAGAATACATTATTAATTACTACTATTTTTAGTAGCAATAATAATATATATAATATTTATAATAATAAATCTTGTATTTAATAAGTATAAAACGATGTAACAATTGAATATATTAGAGTATGTGCTCTTATCACCAGCACCAACACCACACAATGAATATAACTCTTTACAATTTCATGAATGAGGAGGTGGTTCAAGTAACAGTAAGAGATATGGATAATCTTTTATTATCTATCAAAATAGAGTTTGGGTATAATCAATCAGAATTGTATTTAAATGATACATTGTTGGATGACTTTAGACAGATCTCAGAAAACGATATAATTTGTGTCAAGAATTATTCTAGGGTAGAGGAAAGTTCAGCATATGAGCTTATATATATATCGGGAGAGTTAGATAATTATAAATTTAAGATGATAGTGGACAGCGGGGCACAAAAAAGTGTGATGTCTCATGAATTAGCTAAGGAGCTCAAGCTGGACTCAATTATAGATAAACGATATAAGGGACGCGTTGTAGGTGTCGGCAGTGCCGAGATTATAGGTAGAATTATTGGTTGCAATATCAAGGTGGGCCCTGGTTTCTTTATTCCTGTTGATGTTGATGTTATTGCTCTAGATGATCCTTCTATATTCTTGTTGGGCCTGGACTTTTTATACCCAAATAGATGTAGTTTAGATTTTAGTAAGCAGTGCATCACATCACGCAACCACACAATACCATTTTTGAGTCGCAAACAGATAGAAGAGCTGGCAAGTCCTATAAACATAACACGAGAAAAAATCTTATCGTCATATCAAATAATGAAATCAAGTATATCATATTCGGATTATATGAATAGAAAGAAATTAATAAATAAGATTATATCCAATATTATAATGAATCCTATGCAAGATAAATATAAAAAAATAAATATACAAAGTAAATTATTTAGTGATATATATGAAGATCCTAGCTGCCAGCAATTTATTAGAACAATTGGATTTATCGAGAAAGGGAATACTCATATTATATTTAGGGACACTAATAATCTGCTGTTAGAAGCAAGGAAAATATTGTCACAGTAGACCTCTATTAAATATACATACTTTAAGTATTTACATAATGTACACATATATACATTATGTAAATACCTAAAGTATGTATATTTATATTGGAATACAGAAATAATATATTATTATTTTACATCTGAAATTATATATTATTATTATTTTTAACACAGAAAATATATATTATTATTATTTTGAACATGAAATTATATTATATATTATATTTTGAACATGAAATTATATTATATATATTATTTTGAACATGAAATTATATTATATATATTATTTTGAACATGAAATTATATTATATATTATTATTTTGAACATGAAATTATATATATATTATTATTTTGAACATGAAATTATATATATATTATTATTTTGAACATGAAATTATATTATATATTATATTTTGAACACAGAAAATATATATTATTATATTTTGAACATGAAATTATATTATATATTATATTTTGAACATGAAATTATATTATATATTATATTTGGAACATGAAATTATATTATATATTATATTTGGAACATGAAATTATATATTATTATTATTTTGAACACAGAAATTATATATTATTATTATTTTGAACACAGAAATTATATTATATATTATATTT
>SDBT01009606.1_pt1 | contig 15676 bp, 10 predicted proteins | sample 2277101 | NCBI WGS metagenome assembly SDBT01 (sample SAMN10404973, study PRJNA504765) | marine sediment metagenome | isolation source: marine sediment core GS10_PC15, 103 cmbsf | place: Arctic Ocean: Southern Knipovich Ridge | collected 2010 | reverse complement strand
GAATATATCAGATTCCTTTATAAATAATCATTATGATGTGATAATGATAGATCATTGTTACATAAAATCATCATTATATATTAAAACGAGTTAAATAAAAATTATGAATTTATTATTCTTAATTTCTTGTGTAGTGGCGTGTTATTATTTATTTTTTAACCTATAATATGTATTAAATTAATTATATAGTTATAATATTGTGATTAAAGATGTGGATCAACAACTAAGTAACTACTAATCCTTAGAAGAAAGAAAAACAATGATACCACTTAATTTATTATGGAAACTATGGAATCAAGACCCATTAAATGATAAATCATTTTTATCAGAACCAGATCCAGAGAATGTCAAAATGAAGAAGTATGGGGTGTTTACAGAAATATTTAACCTATTTGATGCGGAATTAAGAACAATATTTTTATTTGATGCGATAAAACATGGTAAATTGCCTGGTACAGATGTAATTTATGAATTATATAAACTATCACCATCATTACAATATAGAAATTTATTACGATTTGTTTCCTATCTTGATAGTATTAATTTTGATAAACCATTGCTCACATTTAATGTTAAAAAATATCAATTAATACCAAGTTTAATGGATGTGCCTTCAAGAAGAAAGGGGTCTGTATTGTCCAATGAGATGAAATATAATAATGTTATTATAAATTATTACCTTAATCAATTGAGAGTATATCGTAATGTGAAAGAAAAACGTCAAATACGATCAAATCCAAGTATTAATCTATATTTACCACCAATCACACCGTGTTTTATTCGTATCCTTGATTGGTATAAAGAAAGGAGTAATGATAGACGTAGATGGCAGGTAACCATCAAAGATAATAAATCTTTAAATTTTATAGATTATTTTCATGATAAATATGATAATAACAATAATATAAAAGAAAAACTGAGTATACATGATATTTTAACACAAATCATGATTATTTTACATGCTCTAGAGGTGTCATGGGAATTTTATAGTTTTATTCATTATAATTTACACATTGACAATATTTATATGGACAATATTGAGGATGTTCATGTTTATACTGCTGACTTGCGCTATCCCTTGATTTATAAGAAAACATGGGTATTTGAAAGACCAGGACAACAAAAACCAATTTATATTGATAAATCATTTCATAATAATCAACTTCCAATTATTGATAATTTCTTTTTTAGTCGTCTACAGGCTCCTTTTGAGGGTGCAGAACGATTTGGCTACAGCTATGTGAAAAGAGATGAACTTCCTACAGACAGAATGGGAATAACAAAATTTGTAAGATTACGTTATTTAGATGAAATTGAAGGTGATCAGAACCCTTCTCATAATTATCATGATACAAGAATGTTGATGTTATCTTTTCTCTATTCTACCTATATAGTAACACGTACTGAAAGGATGGGAAGAAAATTTCGAGAAGCACTCAAAGAGAATACGCCAGAATCACATGCTTTTAAACGACTTGCGTTAAAAATGATGGGCATTGTTCATATGCCTATTAATGAATGGAGATCTCACTCAACAAGCGTAAGGCCCTATATTAATCTAATAGCAGACGCTAGTGTTTTATTAGTATTGGAGGAAGCTAAACGTAAATTAACTTCTAAACTGGTCTCTGGTGTTAATGTGGATATAAAAACATCCAAAATATTTGATAAATTGTGGACAAAACAGAAAAATATTGCTGTAACTAAAAATATATACACATTTTTGAATAAAGATGGTGTTTGGATCAATTCTGATCATTATGTTGGGTTAACCGTGACAGAGCTTTTAAATGATGAATATTTTCAATTTATTTCAAAAAAAAGTAAAGAAATGTTCATGGAAGTAGGGAGATCCCCTGTTGATGAGGTTAAAATTGTAGCAAAATGGAGAAAACCTAACCCATTTCCCGATGAACCACTGTTTATTATCGATAGATCGAAACATTTAGAGTTTACACCTATAAACTGTACTATTTGTGGAGAAAAAGCACAATATGTATGTAAAACATGTCATACTGTATATTACTGTGGAGAGGAATGTCAAAGGGAAGATTGGGGAGATCATGGGAGAAAATGTTGTAAATAATTACACTGGATAAAATAATAAAAATTTATTGGATATATCAACATTACACAGTGGTATACATATTGTATTGTACGGATAATCAGGAACATATAAGCCATCGCCAATTTTAATGATAATTGACCAATTATTAAGACCATTGTGATCTTGCATAACTCCCATAACTGTTCCAACATATACTTTTTTATTAATGTTAAAATTTACTTTCCGACCAGAAGGGAACACTTTGTAAGCATCGTTGCGATTTTTAAAATCGTGCGTTGAATTTTGGAAAGTAGCCATTGTTTTGCTTGATTGGTTGGGTGAAAAGATAAAATAAAATGTATTATTTGCACATTTTTTATTTATTTTATTTTTTTTTACAAAAAAGCTTTAATTAATTCGGGACTATTCGAAGTAATACAAGCAAAGGATGATAATACCGAGCATATGTGATACATATTAATGGGCATGTGAGTAAAATACTACACATTATTTGTATCATTATAGTAGAATATAATATTTGGGGCAAGTCATATTTATTGGTGGGGTGGAATTGTGATATACAATTTATTAATATGCCTAAAATAAATTAATGGTGATCATGATGATATATGTTATTCATACGGGGAGCGTAACTCAATGTGAAATAAAAACATATAATAAAAATTGTAACATTAATTAGAAATGAATAGCCATTATCGGTTCGATAGTAATATTTACAACCCAACCACTCAGAATGTACTGAGTTCGCAATTGATTTGAACATTTGTGTCATTGGTCTTCTTCTTATTTATTGTGTTTTTTTTATTAATAAATTTTATTAATTGCACATTTTTTATTTATTTTATTTTTTTTACAAAAAAGCTTTAATTAATTCGGGACTAATCGAAGTAATACAAGCAAAGGATGGTAATACCGAGCATATGTGAAACATATTAATGGCAAAGTCCATAAACTAATAATCATTATATCAAACATGTTAAATTGTGATAAGGACACAGGGTGTAAATTAAACTTACTGATATTGTAAACTTGTGATATACAATTTAACAATATACCTAAAGTAAATTAATGATGGATACAGTGATATGTATGATTCATACCTGGAGCGTAAATCAGCGTGGGATATAGACACATAATAAAAAATGTAAGCTTAATTAGAATTGAGTAGCCATTATCAGTTCGATAGAAATATTTACAATCCGTACAATAAGAATGTATTAGATTTGTAATTGTTTTGAACATTTGTGTGATTGATCTTTTTCTTCTTTTTCTTCTTATTTATTGTGTTTTTTTTATTAATAAATAAAAAAAAACATTAATTGCACATTTTTTTATTTATTTTATATTTTCTATTGACAAACAATGGGAAATACTTTTGAGACAAAATATAATGTTAAGGTGGATGAAAATTTAAAAAAGGACAGAAATGCTGCAAATTGTCGTCCTTTAATTGATCTGCTGATGGAAGAAATTTTTTCGCACATAAAAGACTATTGTTTGACTAAAAACATAGCAATAATATGTAGAATATATGATAATTTGACAATCCATGAAGACCCTCCAACACATATGAACAAAAAATCAATTTGTTCACCCGATGTAAAAGAAACCGATAAAATTAAAAATCATATTTTTGGACGTTCTCAATACATTGTAGTTGACTGGAATGTGCATTTAAATTATAAACATTTAAATGATGTGATTGACCGTATCAAACAACAAATTGATAAATATATATTATTAAAATGTACAATAAGCGAAGGATATTTAATATTTTGTATTGAAGGTGGTCATTCAAATCTTAAATTTTTACATATCATCACAGAAATGGAAACTTGGGAATACAATACTTTATTGAGAGCATTTATTAGAGCAGAAATAAAAAAAGATCCTTATTCATCAGATTTGGTTGAACGCGTTCAAAACTTAACAAAAGGTTTATGACAAAATTAATAAATTTACATTTTTATTTATAATTACTTTAACATTGCTACCAATCTTGACTTAACGCGATCAGTTGTTTATGAGAATAATCCATTCTTGTCTGTGTTCTAGCACGTTTCATATAAATTTCACAAGTTTGTAATTTACATGCTTTTGGATCAATATTTGGTACCTCCATAAGATGAACACATAGTTGACATGTGTCATTGAGTGTTATTTGTTGTTCCCCATCTTCTTTCAGTGATTTTCTAATTTTAACTGTATGATCTTCTCTTTGATCATGACATTTCTCACAAATATCCTTTGTTCCTTTAAAAAACTTATAACATGTGATACATTCACGTATAATTGAATGCGTTTGTTCTTGAGTATTTTGTGTTTTAAAATAAGATAATAGTCCTCCTCCAGTCACACTTGTACTACCACAATGTCTTTTCTTTTGTGCTTGATCATACTGTAATCTTCTTCTTTTATGAAATCTCTGTTCAATATCGTGAAATAAAACTTTAGAGACTTGTTTATCTTGTAGTTTACCAAGTTTCTCTTGTCTTTTCTTCATTATTTCTTTCTCTTCTTCTGTCATTTTTTCATCAATAATACGAGGAAAATTATCAACAGGAGCTAGAATATGTCTAAAAAATCTTGATATAGGTGGTTTTGCTTTACTATCCCATGTAAATGCATAGTTTATCTTTAAATTATGATCTAAAACATAGGAAGGATCTTCAACCATATCAATAGCTTTCCTCTTTCGCTTATTTCCAGTGAATTTTCTTGTTCTACCAGTGGCAGTGGCAATTTCATCCATTTCATAAGGTTTTTCAATAAATAGATATTGAATACGACTACCTACATCAACGGGTAGACCACGTGCTCTTCTCATTTTAACCACACCAATATGTTCTGGTTCAGTCTTATACTTCATTTTACTTAGACGTTTAGAGAGAATTAGCTCTTCATAGCCAATACGGCCTGTAGCGAATTTTTCCAGCTCCTTTTTAACATTTCTAATAGAATTAATGATGGCTTTTTTAGCATCCTCTTGATTTGTAGAATCACCAATTGCAGTTAGAATAGCGATAGCTGATTCTTCAATTAATCGATTTGCAAATGGTAGAGTGTCACGTCTTTTAGGTTCAACACCTTTCCAAAGCCATTCCCATTTCTTCTTATATTCATTCCATAACCTCATAATATAACGTTTTCTCTTATCAAACCATGATCCTTTTGCAATTTTTTCAGGATCTATATTCATGATACCAACTCCATAACTATTAATTATATTGCAAATAAATTTACTACACACTTCAGCTTGTTTCACTGTTTTAATATAATCAAGAGGTAGTGAGCACATGATAGAATCAGTATCACCATAGCCAACATCTACAGTGTCTTTTGCTTTTTTTGAAAAATCCATATCAATTTCGTTCTCTTTATCATCTCCATCAACATCATTATTAGGGTTATCATCACATTTTTCTATTAAATGTTTAAAATCAACAATATTATTCTTCTGTTCTTCTTTTGTATACATTTTATCAACTAAATCATCAAGAGATAGTCTTTGTTTAGCAATTTCTGAATTTTTCTCTAGAAATTCACATGTTTCTTTATCAAATTGAAGCATAAGCTTTGTAGTTAATCTTTCAGCAATACAAGCAGATCGTTTAATTTCACATCTACCAATGGCAGTGACCAGGGCTCCAATTTCCATTAAAGCTAATATTGCTTTTGCTTCTTCTACAGTGGTAAAACCATAAAGTGAATTTAAAGTCAATTTCAACGATAATTGCCGATTATCAAAGTTTTTTTCATCATTCAACGCTTGTCTTAAAATTGCTTTAAATACTACCATTGCATCACTATAGTTTTTTTCTTCTATATTATAAGGTGCGGGAAGAGATTTTAGAAATTCTGTATCTTCATCTCTCTTCCATTTATTGATATTTGGATGCTTTTTAGCACGTTTTTCGAGATAGGTTTTAACAGCAGTTGCAGTTTTGGATGCATTGGCAAGTTTTTTCTTTGCAGCCGAACGTAATGACATTAGGTCAGTGATAATAGCACCAAGGATATTCTCACGTTCTTGCATAAAATAAGTTTCTTTGAGTTCAGGAGTGGAATATCCATCAAGATAGGCAACTTTTGGGTTGTATACAGGCTCACCACATGAAATAATATCAGCAGCACCCAATACTTTTTTCAGATATCGGTGTCGTTTAATATTATATTTTTTGATGGTCCATGGGGTTAAGAAAGTGGTATAACAGAGGCAATAAGCTGCCATAATAGATGGGTAAAGTGACGTATAATCATCCGTAATAATGTATTCTGGATGTAAACCTCTATGTTTTGGTTCAAATACTTTTGCTCCTTGATATCCTTTCATCTTTTTTTTCTTTTTTCCGTTTCCTTCTTGCATTTTCCTTGGATGCACTCGTGGTGTCACTTTGATAGCATGAAAGACACCCTTTGGATGATCAAAGATACCAGGCCAATGAAGACTTAAATTTCCCTTATCTGGCACCAAATATTTACCATTATATAATTTATGACAATAAATGTAGAGTAGAGAGATTAGCTTCATTTGAACGCCTCTACCATAGATATCCTCAAGATTTACATTGGTGACACGAGATAGAGCAATTTGAAGAGCAAATTTACCACGTGTTTCTAGATTTAAAACAGGAAGACAAGCATCGGCATAACAATAGACCACAAATAACCATAGTGCTTCCCCTCCTTCTTTCCATTTTTGTGTACCTTCACATATATCAAATTGTAATTTACGCATGGGAAACGAACTATGATTACATGCTTGAGATATTTTTGATATTTTTTTAAGTCTTTTCTGTATCCTTTCCACTGCTTTTGCAGGGTATTTTAAATTTTCATTTGAAGTATAATCTAGACTGAATCGTTTAGCACTTGATTGACCATAAGTAGCATGCCTCCACACAGCCAATCCATCATTATGTATTAAAAATGGAGTTGAAATTTCACGAAGAAAATTGTCGCCACCAGCTCTAGTGGATGTATATTTCTCTTTACATGAAGTAATATTGTATTTATAGGTTCCAGTCATAAGACCAAAGTTAATATTAGAAACTATGGTCTTATCATAGATACTGCCATATTGTTTAAACCACTCACATCTGTCCCATAAATAGGGTAAATCAAATCTTTCACCATTCCAATCACAAAGAATATCAGGTTTTACTTCATGAATGAGGTTTTCAAATTCTAAATAAAATTAATAATGGTTAAAAAAAAATGCGTCACCGGGGAATCGAACCCCGAGCCACTGGTTGGAAACCAGTGATGTTGCCATTACACCAGCAACGCCATTGATTAATTTGTGATTGAAACAAATAAATGATACCTTTAAGCATTGTTGTTTCCCCTTTAAAACTTCGCAGTTCAATTTTAGAATAATCCCATATCTTTGACCCAGGATCTATAGTGGATCGATTAATAGGTTCTGCATCAGGATTTTCATAGACAAGAGCATAGGATTTTGAAAATTTCAACTCTTTATCCACACCATAGTTACGAACCACTGCAACAATAATAATAGCAGGATCTGTATCTTTAAAATCTGGTATTAATTCTCCAACATTTTTTACATTGTATGTTTCACATAGTTTAGCTTGATCAGATTGTTGTAGTTTTTTTGTTAAAAAACTGATCCATTCTCCAGGTCTCCATGATTTAGAAGCTTTTTCCTGCATATCCGTTAGGGTAATATTAAGAGTGTGTTTGATATAAGACCCCAATCGATCAGCTGTCCATCTTGGTACAGGAAATCGAGTTGTTCCACCTGGTAGTTGTTTTCCAGCACATTCAATATCAAAACTCAATATTTTAAGAGGTGCAATATCATCTTTCCCTTGATCACACCATATTCTATCATGAGGCACTCTGATCTCCTGATCTGTATAAAGTTTTTGTTGACTCTTTCGAATGTTAACATGAGAATTTGTTTTACACCAGCCACCCATAATTATACCATAATCAATACGATAACGCAGGTCGGGAGGCATTGTAGCATGAAATGTTCTAACCATTGATTTTTGATCATCTCTTTCAATTTTAGCAACATATTCAGGACTTTCCATAAATTCATGATAACTTTTAGTATAGGATGCTTTATCAACCCATACTTTAAGCACATTCTCTCTCTGTTCTTTTGGTGTCCAACCATAGAGTGTTTTATGTCTATCTGTAAGGCGTGTCCATTTAGTAATATGTCTACCAGTATCATTCTTTTTTTTATAAATATTGCGCTTCCATAGTTGACCAGTGGTGTTTCGTATAGAATACTGTCCCATTGTATGATACCATCTTTCAAGTTTTTCAAGGAACACAGCAGCATCTTTATTGGTTTTAAATGGTTCTTGACGTTGTATATAGAAATAATGTTCAAATCCTTTTACAATAACACTAATACTTTTACCCTTGGCACTACGTCCTTTCATAATAATATCATTTGTATAATTTTCATGTTTACAGACAAGAAGCTGAAAATCAATAGGTTCTCGCTTAGGAGGACCAGATAATGCTTTTTTATATAATTGACGTTGATCGATTTTACTACTTTTTAAATCCTCTTCAGGTGTTATATAATGATTAACAAGCAATTTCTGCACATAAGATGGTAATTCTTTATCCTTTTTTTCTTCTACTATCTCTTCTTCTACTATGTCTACTGGTTTTATTTCTTCTTTTTTTTCTTCTACTATCTCTTCTTCTACTTTTTCCATTTGTTTGTTATAATATTTTTTTAACACAATTCGTCGGTTTTTCCTTGCTTCAAATTGCCCTTCTTTTTCTATTTTAAACTGTTTTAATTCTTCTGATGAAAACACTTTTTGGGGGTCATTATAAATAACCAGTTTTAATAGTGACTTTAATAATTGTTCCTTTGCCTTTGAATGATCGGATTTGTTTAAAGAACTGAGAACATTTAGACTGGTTATAGTAATCGCTGGATACATAAATTGTAAATCCGGATTACGACAATAAGAGGAATTATAATATCCATATTCAAAACAAATTCTATTACTAAGTCCAACTATTGTTGGGTTTCCTTGATCGTCAACAGGGTATAACCTCCCTCGCATGCAATCTTCACGGTATAGATGAAGAAATTTTCCAGCATAGTTTCTCATAAATATATTATATTCAACAACTTCTGACTCTTCTGGAACATCTGCTGCAAAAGATTCTGTATAATAGTGAAATTTCTCACGAAATTGTTCAAAGGTTAATTCTTTATTTTCAATCGAATTTCCTTCTTCTTCAATTTTCATCATTATCATAACTATATTATCTCTTCTCTCTATTCGACAATCATGATTGATTAACTTATTAATATTTTAATAGAAAATAAATCAGAAAAAAAATAATATTTTTTAAATTAACATGAAAATATTTTTTTTATTTTAAAAAAGGTAATCAACAACAAACCAATGTCAACAACAACACCATCTTCAGAAGACAACATCACCTTAAAAAGAAAAAGGGAAGAAACTCAGGGGGATGGAATAGATAAATCTCAAGAGTTAAATGTGTGTGCTGTATATGGAAATAATGAAGAAATTGTGAACTTTAAGATGAAAGTTAAGCGCCCTCGCATAGAAGAAAATGAAGAAGATTGTGTTAAAGATAAGAATACAAATACTTCAAATTATCATTATTTTATTTTTTGTCTTACAGATGCTGATTATACATATGAGATGATATTACATTGTCTTAGAAAGGAAAATTGTGTTGATGATATATCGTGTGATGTAAATGACCTAGTAAAATTTATAAACACTGTAAATGAGGAAGAAGATGACTTAATGAGACGAGTGTATTGGGAAGCAATATGGCATTTTATTACAGAAGACATATTTAACAACCCCGCAAATAAAATTGTCGATCAACAAATGAAAAAAAGATTGTCTGTCCATGATGATTTTAGCACACTGTTTTTGCCATTGTTTCGACAATTTCGTTGGAAGGATATTGAGACATTGGTAAAACAGAATGCGATGATGGTTCATATGATTCAGCTTAAACAAGGCGATAATGAATGGTGTTGTTAAATTAAATAAAGCATTTTTAAATTAGTTTATTGACTGTAAATAACATCAAAAACAAATTAAATTATATAAAAATTAATTGATTGATATTTATTTTTTTTTAATTTTTTTATTTATAGTCTAAAATAACTGTAAACATATGATGACATTACACACTAAATGTTCATCTTTTCCTTCTCTATCTCCTCCTCCTTCTCCCTCCTCATCATTTATAACTGATAAAAAATGGCTAACAACCTCATCACCCATGACTGATAAAAAATGGCTAACAATATCCTCTTCAAATGTAAATTTTAGTCACAATCAATCAGCTTATAGAAGAGGAATGAAATTTAAGTGGTTCTCTAAGAATAGTAAGGATCCAGAGAGTAAAGATCCACAAAAAAGAGCAATTCAGTATGGAAAACTCCTTGGCCTAGGAGTTCCTGTGATATCTAAACAAATGGTAAAGGATAAAGGGTGGAGAAAATTCTGTGTTCTCTCTTGGTCCTCCTTCTATGATGCTTATGAAAAAATGAAACCTGAAGATCGTGTCTATTATGAAGTTATTTTAGACACTGCTCCTTGTAAATTTCATATTGATGTGGATATGTCCTTATCTAGCTCCTCCCATAGTCAAGAAGACGCTAGAAAAATCGCACAATATCGTGTACAAACATTGATTATTATTATTGTTGACAAAATGAAACAAATTTATGGTGATTTGGGGGAAATTGGGAATATATGTGTCCTAGATGCTTCAAAAGGTGATAAATTCTCACAACACATTATATTTAATTTAAAACATAATAACATGTTTATGGATCATTCTCATGTTGGTGTTTTTCTTGCTTTTATCTATATGTTGGCAACTAGAGAGAAGAAAAACTGGAGTGATGAAATTAATGGTTCGAGAGTAATAAGTAATGATAACCCATTAATGTTGTCAGATCTTTTCTTTTTAAATGAAAAAAAAGAACTTCAATTTATTGCTGATCTGAGTATTTATGGTGGAAATCGTGAATTTCGTATTCTTTCTTCTACAAAAAATGGTAAAAACCGATGGTTAAATATTATTTCTGTATGTCGTGAGAACAATGGATATTATCTGGATCCTTTCAATAATGATCAATACCCATTTCCACAACCAACAATGACAAAGGAATCCTTTTTAAACTCTCTTGTCTCATACATACCCAAAGGTGAAAAGATTCAACACCTGTTAAAATGTGATTGGTCAGTTCCTTATTCAAGACTACCCAAATGTGTCATGATTTTAAAAAATCCAAAAAGAAAGAGAATAACTAGAAGAAAACGTAAAAGACGCGAAATTGATGAAAATATTTCTTCTGCCAATGCATTTATTGATGATTTACAACAATATGGTCTTTCACTATCTTCAGGAGCAGAGGACGATGATGTTGATGATAAAACAAGAAATTTATTTGATCGTATAGGTGAAAATATTGAGGAGAATGAAAATATGGTCGAAAGAGGTGATACTGTTGAATATAATGATAATTATTTTGATGAAGATAGTTATTGCCTCATCTATCGATCTACAAGCAAATGGTGTGAAATTAAATATGATGAACACACAAGTAATCATGTGTTTTATGTGGTTTGGCTGGAATCAAAAATATATTATCAAAAATGCTTTGACGAAGAATGTATGGCTAAAGAACAGAGATACCTAACTGAAAGCCTCCATAAATCATCAAATGGTCATGCAGAGGAAGATGATGATACATTATTTAACATTGATAGTGGTGATGATGAAAGAGGAGAAACTAATGACAATGCTGATGAAAACACAGGTGGTGGAAGAGAGGGTAAATCTTATTGTCGTGGTGTTAGTAAGAGAATTGATGAAGAATTATGGGAAGAAATTAATGAATTTTTAAAAAAAGAAAAAACGGTTGACGTTAATGATAACAATGGTATGAGTATTGACAAGTATTTTCAAAAAAATGAGTCAGAAAATGACAATATTGGAGGTATTCACAAGAAAAGACGAATCTCACCCGAATCAATAAATGAAGAACATACTTTAAACAACGATAATACAACAATAACAACACAATTAACTGGAGAAGACTTGATAAACACTTTGTTTGATGACTAAATAAAAATTTTATTAACACATCATATCTCCCATTCTATACATGCTCTTTGTAATGCCTCAATAGGAGTTAACGTGGGATCTTCGTGTCTTGATTGTATAGCAGTACATATTACTTCTGGTAACAAATTCTGCTTTTTCGCGATTTCTATATATTTAGAAACATTCGTTAATAAATATTCGTCTTCTTTATCTGTATAAACATAATCCTGGATAGCTAGTCTAATACTAACTATTATTTCTAAATGACTATTTGTAACATTCGTTTTATTTAAATTATCCAAAATATGTTTTGTTTGTTTTGCATATTTGTAGCTCCATTTTGAAGATCCTGTGCTCAAATCACTTACATTATCCAGTCTATCCGCTAGTTTAACCAATAATGCACCATTATTTAAGTTATTCATTTTCTTCAATAAATACTTTGTTTTACCAACCCTAGTTATTTCTTTTTTATCATTTGTTAATGACAATACTATATTGGCAACATTTTCACCAAAATTTTCCTTCAATTCAAGATAAGTTGCCGTTGTGTCCTCTATTGTGTCGTGTAACAGAGCACAGATTATTAAATCTGTGTTTTTTGTGTATTTACCGACGATTCTAGAAACACGAAGTGGATGCTCAATGTAAGATTCTCCAGAATTTCTTCGAATTTGACCTTTGTGTTTTTTAGTTGCAAACAATTGTGCATCATATATCACAAGTGCTAATCTTGAAGCATCAATAGAGCTTAAATTGTGGGGATCACGCATTAAAAACATTGCTATATATTTTATTTCAGCAGGAACTTTGTGCTGTTCTTTGCATTGTTCACAATTATAAATCATAAATACAATTCCGTCTTGTGTAACGATGGGTTTAAAACCTTGATCTGTCACCATCGTAACATGCAGTGTTGCTAATTCATTACATTTTTTTTGTAGTTGTCGTTGTTGTAGAGACATGGTTAACTGTTTCTAGAAAAGAATAAAAAATAAAAATTAATCAATCATTTTATTTAAAATAAAATTAATTTTTTATCAATTTACTCTCGAGAGTGAACACTATGGAACAGCCAATAAGCACCTCCTATGATGTTAATGGACCAAAAAAAAAATCAAAAAAACCCAAAAAAAAGTTAACAGCAAAAGAAGAATGGAAGAAACTACTCAAAAAAAATACAATAACAAAAAAAGAATGGGATAGATTAATCTTAACACATGGATATACCATAATTGATATAACTATGGCCGCTCACATGATACACATATTTGAGTTTATGAATTTTAAACAAATATATGAGACAATGGGGAATTGTGTTGGACCATCTGTATATAACGATCCATTAAAAGGACTTATTCTACTTAATCCCATACAATATAAAATACATTATAGATTTGAAAAATATTTTTTTTACAAATTTCATCTAGTTGTGTCTATAATGGCAAAACATCATTTATTAAAATGTCCTGTTATTCATAAAACAAATTCTAATATAGACTACGTTAACAAACTTGTTACTGCTGAATTTTGGCTATATCCTCAAAATGAGAATCAAAATGTTAAAAGAATGACAGCAGACGTGATATCAACAATAACAAGTAAAAAATTAGGCATTGTGGTAGAAACATATTTAACCTCATAAAAAGCCTCTTTTTTATTAAAATCCCAGAAAAATTAATAATTAAGACATTTATCGAGAAAATTGAATTAAAAAAATGAACATGAAAAATTAATAAAAATTGTTTACTCTACAGGGTTTTATGGAAAACACAATGCTCAACAACAACAACAAATTAGTACCAATATAGTGTTTATTAACACAGATTTGTAAATAATAAAGATACATTTTTTTATATTTAACAGTGTTTATTATCATTAACATGAGTATATGTGTACAATGCTAGTAAATTGTTTCCTACAAATAGGACAACGATAGTCCTTTCTTGTTTCTAATTCTATAGAACATGCCACACACAAGCAAGAGTGTTTACAAGGCATAATAAGTGTTTTAATACTTTTATCCATACAAACAGTGCATTCTTTGTCACCTTCTTTTGCTTCTGGTTCATTTATAATTTTATCTGGAAATGTGGGAACACAGCTATCACTATTAATAACAGCAACAATTTTTTCTTCCTTTTGCTGTTTTAGCTCTTCTCTAAGTTCTTTTTCATCCACTTCATACTGTTTTATGATGGCAACCATCATTCTGTTGGTTCTTGACAGGTTACCCCGTTTTTTTTCTTTTGTTCTCTTTTTTTTGTTCTTTTTCTTTTTCTTTTTCTTTTGAGCACCTGTATATACACCATTGAATGCATTATGAACATTTGACACCCCTTGGATGTTCATTCCCACTCCCTTGCCACTAAAATCCATGACAATATTAGATCCATAATTATTCTGTTCCTCAATATGGCCAAAAGTTTGATTTGCAATTTTTCTACCTGACCAATCCGCCTCTCTATGGTGTTTATCATAAGTCACAGCATTTTCTACATATGCTGCACCTTCACCATGATTGTATATGGTCACATCACGTTCACCATAATTTACCATTTTACCAATACTTCCAGGAGTGGTAACATTAATTATTCTACCAGTGTGTTCATTGTTATTATTAGTATTATCATTAATAACAAGTCTATGATTTTCTCTATTTCCAATGCCTGAAATAGTATTCTTTTTTCCCATCACAATGTTGGTATCTCCTGTTATAATATTATGATGACCCTTTATAGTATTGCTATCCCCCATGATTGTATTATGGTTACCCTTAATAGTGTTCCCATTTCCCATCACAGTGTTATGATGACCCGCTACAATATTTCCGTTTCCTAATACTTTAAGATGGTGTCCTATTATTTCGTCATCATTTCCATTAAATATTTTATGATGACCTACTTGTATTTGTTGTACTTTCATTTATTTGTCAACTTCCTCACTCGTTCACTTAACACTGTTCACTTTTTTGTTTAAAAAAAATATTTTTATTTATTTTTTTTATTTTACATATTAATTTAGTTAAAACTCATTTTTTTCGACGTTTATTTTTTTTGGTTTTTCTAGTTTCTTGTCTTTTTCTCTTTTTTGATAGTTTTTTGTTGTTTTTATATGTAATTGTATCATTAGCAGGTTTCTTTTTGGGTTTTTTATTAGAAATATTATTTTCTTCTTCTCTTCCTCTTCCATCTTTAAGAACAATTCGAAAACCTCTATTTTTACCTGGGGGAATATTTACTGTTTTTATGAATCTTCTGTATAGATCGGTTTGTTGATTGAAATGATTTATACAAGTGATATTATGGTTTACTGTGGATAAATTTTTAAGTGAAGAATTGTAGAGTTTTAACAATGTTTTTGAATTTAATCGAAAAATATTGAGAATTTCGATAAATTTCTTTCTGCTTATAGCCAATTTATAAGCTTTTGACATCTTCCAATGTTTATTATACCATTTTGTAAGTATTAATAATTCTTTCTCTTGTAGTA
>SDBT01009605.1_pt1 | contig 15677 bp, 15 predicted proteins | sample 2277101 | NCBI WGS metagenome assembly SDBT01 (sample SAMN10404973, study PRJNA504765) | marine sediment metagenome | isolation source: marine sediment core GS10_PC15, 103 cmbsf | place: Arctic Ocean: Southern Knipovich Ridge | collected 2010 | reverse complement strand
CTGTTACTTATGGGCAATATGGTGGCACTGCCCCAAATCATTCTCAGCTTTGCAATGCTCGATATTTTCAGCTACAATTCCTATCAGATACACCTGATGCCATTGTGGGCATTCGCCCTGATTATCATGGGACTGGGGGGTATTATTCTAGGCATAATTTTTATCCAAGCGATGCGGCGGGCATGGGAAGCTGGCAAATGGCAACACCGATAAAAATTTTTGTAAGGAGCTCTAGTAGTGACTGAGCAAACACCAACCAAGGTTGATATGGAAAAGATTGTCTCTCTCTGCCAACGCCGGGGGTTCATTTTCCCCAGCAGTGAAATCTACGGCGGCTTATCCAGTTGCTGGGATTATGGGCCGCTAGGAGTGGAGTTAAAGCGAAATATTAAGGAAGCCTGGTGGCGAGCCGTAGTCCAAGAGCGTGATGACATGATAGGTCTGGACGCCAGCATCCTGATGAACCCGAAGGTCTGGGAAGCCAGCGGGCATGTCAAGGGGTTTAGCGACCCCTTGGTAGAGTGCAAGAACTGCCATCTGAGGTGGCGTGTCGATGAGTTAGCGGGCGATGACTGTCCTTCCTGTGGTGGTGAATTGACCGAGCCTCGCCTGTTTAATCTAATGTTCAAGACCTTTATGGGGCCGATTGAAGATAACGCCAGTATCGTTTACCTGCGTCCTGAGACTGCCCAGGGCATCTTCGTTAACTTTCAGAATGTGCTTAATACCACCAGAAAGAAGCTCCCCTTCGGCATCGCCCAGATGGGTAAAGCCTTCCGCAACGAGATTACCACCGGTAACTTTATCTTCCGCAGCCGTGAATTCGAGCAGATGGAAATCGAGTATTTCGTCAAGCCGGGAAGCGACAAGGAATGGTTCGACTACTGGCTCGAGGAGCGTTTCAACTGGTATACCAAACTAGGCATTAAAAAAGAAAACCTTAAGCTACGCCCGCATACGAAAGAAGAACTAGCCCACTATGCCCGGGAGTGCGCTGACATTGAATATCTATTCCCCATGGGGTGGGCGGAGCTGGAAGGCATCGCCAACCGTACCGACTTCGACCTGAGGCAACATGCCAACTCCAGCGCCAAGAGCCTGGAATACTTCGATGACGAGACTAAAGAGCACTTTATCCCTTATGTCATCGAGCCATCGGCAGGGGTAGACCGCTCCGTCCTGGCTTTCCTGTGCGATGCTTACGATGAAGAACCAGACGAGGAAGGGATAAGAGTACTACTCCACCTCCATCCCACCCTGGCGCCCATCAAGGTGGCGGTATTACCCTTAAGCAGGCGGGAGAAACTGGTAGCAGCCGCGAAACAGATATACGCCGACCTGCGCCAATGCTGGATGGTGCAGTATGACGATGCCCAGAGCATCGGGCGCCGCTACCGACGCCAGGATGAGATCGGCACCCCTTTTTGTGTTACCATCGACTTCCAATCGCTGGAAGATGAGCAGGTCACCATCCGGGAGCGCGATACTATGAACCAGATACGAGTCCCCATCAAGGAACTGAAGACGACATTAGCAGCAAAGCTCAGCGGCGAAGAGCTATTCGTGCTGCCACCGGGCGGCAAGATATGGAAGGCGGAGAGGGTTTAACAGGGAGTCCAGCCCCCTTTAATCAAGCTCCTTCCTCTTTAAGAGGGCAAGGTTGAAAATCCTCCATTTTGCCGACCTGCACCTTGGCGTGGAAAGCTATGGTCGTATTGACCCGGCCAGTGGGTTTTCCTCACGCTTCCACGATTTCTTGAGCACTCTTGACCAGGTGGTAGACTACGCCCTGGAAAACAAGGTAGACCTCGTTCTCTTCTGTGGCGATGCCTACAAGAGCCGTGAGCCGAGCCAGACCCAGCAGCGGGAGTTCGCCAAGCGCATTAATCGCCTCTCCACTAATGACGTCCCTATCTTTCTCCTCACCGGCAACCACGACCTACCTAACGCCATCGGTCGCGCGACCACCACTGAAATTTTCGATACCTTAGCAATCAAAAAGGTCTATGTCTCTAACCGCCCTGATATTTACCGCATTCCGACTAACAGCGGCACTATTCAAATAGCATCATTACCCTGGCTGAGACGCAGTGCCCTGTTAAGCAAAGAAGATACGAAAAACCTCGACTTCGAGCAGATTAATCAAAGATTACAGCAAATTCTAACCAATATCATTGCCGCCAATGTCCCCAAACTCGACCCGGGACTGCCTGCGATACTGGCAGCCCATGTCTGGGTCTCCGGGGCAAAGCTAGGCTCGGAGAGGCTGATGACCATCGGGCAGGAGCACGTATTGCTGCTGAGTAATGTTGCCAATCCCGCCTTTGATTATATCGCCCTGGGCCATATCCATAAGCACCAGGCGCTGTCCGACAACCCGCCGGTAGTTTACGCTGGCAGTCTGGAACGACTGGACTTCAGTGATGAAGAAGACGAGAAGGGCTTTTACCTGGTAGAACTAGCAACAGATAAGGAAACCGGTAAGAGGCAGGCCTCCTTCGACTTCCACCCGGTAGGGGGGCGCCGCTTTCTCACTATCGATATTAACGTTGCGGCGGAGGACACCGGCCCCACGGCAACAGTGCTTCAGGCTATTGCCAGAGAAGAAAGCAGTGTCAAGGAGACGATAGTCCGACTCCAAATCAGCCTGCCGGCAGAGCTTGAGGGGCAGCTCAGGGACAACGACATCAGGACTGCGCTGAAAGAAGCCCACTATTTCACCATTGCCAAGGAGATAAAGCGAGAGACACGCCTGCGGCTGGGGAAGTTCACCGCCGAAGAGATAACCCCTCTCGATGCCCTGAAAGCCTACCTAGAATCAAAGAAGACGCCCCCGGAGCGGACCAAAGTTCTGCTGGAGTATGGGGAGAGGATGATACGGGGGGAGGAGACTGGAGAGGGAAGCGTTTAAGAGGGGGGGAGGTGGATAAATAACCTATCTTGAGTTCGGGAGTTTAGCTCTCCACGCTTTCGTGGTATAATTCAACCTAGTAAACATGGATAGCACTGATCGGGGGGAGGCACTTTGATGGCAACACGATTTATCCTTACCGACTATGTAAACCAAGCTTTGGCGCACGCCATCTATGACAAGCTGGATGATGGTACTTTTGCCGGGCGCATTCCCTTTTGTAAGGGGGTAGTGGCTTTTGGCACCACTTTACACGAGTGCGAAGATGAGTTACATTCCACCCTGGAGGATTGGCTCTTGGTCGGTCTTAAATTAGGTCACCCTTTGCCAGTAATTGCTGGCATTGACCTTAACAAGGAGCCCCAGCGTGAGCCGGTGGAGACGGTGTAAGCGCCGGGATTTCATCCGGCCGGCTCCATAAGCTTGGTTTCGATGGACCCTACTCTGGCACACGGCACCAGTTTATGGTCTATGAACAGCACCGCCTAGCAATCCCTTCCAATACCGAATACTCAGTGCCTCAGCTTGGAATGATGATACGGGAAACAGAAGAAATCATAGGTCGCCAGATTTCGGCTGAGGAATGGAACCGCCTACGATAAGAACCCTCACTCAATCACCTTAAACCCGATTCACATCCACCAGACCAAATAGGGGCGTTTAAGAGGGACACAGCCCCTATTTCTTTATATCTCCTTTAAAAAGCACCGCCTTTAACTTTCCGAAAAAGCCAATACCCCAGGTATTATCAAGTTGACAATAGGTACTATCATCAATATGCCCAGCCAGGATGGTTTATTACGCGCTTCGGCGATACCCATCCAGACGATAATCCCAATAATTAAGTTCACCAGCGGAATGAAGAAAAGAATGCCCCACCAACCAGGCCGTCCGGCAACCTTGCACATGAGGTAGAGGTTGGCAATTGGAATCCAGGCTAACCATCCATTCGGTGAGCCTGTCTTATTGGCAATAATGTGCAGACACAGGGCAAGCCAGACATACGCCGCCAGCCCCCACATCGGGCTCAGTCCAAGAAAGAATGGCCCAGTCCACATTTTTTACCTCCTTACTGAAATCAGCACCAGTCAGTAATGAGGGACACTGTACTCCGCTAACCTAGATTTGTCAAGACAGTACCAGAGAAGTGCCAACCAGGGCTTCTAAGAGGGATTTCGCCCCTCTTTTTAATCTTCTTCTACTTCTATTGACAGGGCAAGCGACATGCTATATTGTACCAAGTAATCGAGAATCAGGAGGTAGTGACATGCCACCACGGAAATCGAAGACAGACCCTCAAATCCTGGAAATGCCAGCACAAAAGATGGCGGTGGTTACCGGCAAAGGTGCCCCGGACAAGGTCTTCTCCGAGCTGATGCCGTCACTCTACGGTTCAGTTTACACCCTGAAGTTCGACCTGAAGAAGAAGGGACTGCCTACCTTCAAGGTCAGCGGACTGCGCGCCCGCTATCCTGATGCCCATCTGGTTCCTAAAGAGGAATGGACTCATATTATCGGTCTGCCCATTCCTGAGGAGACCACCTCCCTACCCCAGAAAATCCCCGGCATCGAGGTCAAGGCTGAGAACTGGGGATACGGCAGCGTAGCCCAGATTCTCCACCTCGGAACTTATAGCCAAGAAGTACCCACTGTTGAGCGCCTGCACAAGTTTATTGAGGAAAACGGCTACGAGATAGCCGGCGTACACGAAGAGGAATACCTCACCAGTCCTGATGCCAAAGTCCCCAAGACCATTATCCGGTATGCAGTAAAGAAGAAGTAAAGCCAAAAAGGTAAGGAGAGTGACAGACGAAGACAATCGCCATTAAGTCATGAAAATCTAGCTCCTGTTACCAATATACCAATTCCCTTACCACTTGGATAAAACTTCTCTCCAGAAATCATAGATGCCCTTCTTCCCTGGTCCGCCAGTATAACCGGCTCTGACCATCATTCTAACCAAAGGGTGTGCCTGACCCATTGCAAATCCCAGCTCCTTTATCCTGTCCTCCTCCTGGTCAATCTCAATACGCCACCCCCCAGTCAGGTCGCCAGTTTCCAATGGTCCCATGGGATGACCAAAGCCGAGTCTTACCGCCTTATCAATGTCCTCCGGGGGAGCAATATGCGTCCATACCAGGTCAAGGGCGCCGCGCCACCCATAAAGAACAGCCCGGTTAGCCAAAAATCCGTAAGTGTCCCGACAAAATACCGGTTCCTTACCCAGCTTCTTCATCATCTCATACGCTATGTTCGCCGTCTCCTCGGAAGTGAATGGTGTTCTCGCTACCTCCACCAGCTTCATCACCGCCGGTGGATTGAAGAAGTGCGTGCCGACCACCTTATCCGGTCTTCCGGTGACACTGGCCATCTCGGTTACACTTAGACTCGATGTGTTTGAGGCAAAAATTGCCTGAGACGGCGCAGCTTCATCGAGTTGTTTAAATAAAGTTTTCTTTAACTCCAGGCTCTCAAAAACCGCTTCGATGACAAAATCGGCTTTACTAACTGCCTCAGAAAGGCTTGTGGTACCTTTGATTCTGCCGACTATTGCCTGCATCTCATCAGCGGTCATCTTTCCTTTATCTACGAAAAACTTCTGCAAAGCATTTCGCTGCCTTTGCAGTCCCTTACTTACCAGGTCATCAGAGGTGTCCGTCATTACCACCTGATACCCACCGACCTGGGCAGCAAGCTGAGCTATCTGAGCCCCCATATTGCCAGTACCGACCACCGCCACCTGTTTAATATCCTCCAGCTTCATTAAAATTACCTCCTTTTAAATTCTGACCTTTAAGATTCTAATAGCCTGCATTAAACCTAAAACTATACCTCGTCGCCGGTTGCTTTTTCAGCTCATGCGGCATATCCTGGTGTCACATCACCTCCTTCCCCATACTAAAAGCTGGCAAACAATCAGCTATCATGCGACTCAATATCTAACCTGAAATGCCGTGTCCGCCATTGTCGAAGGTATTGAACTACCTCGTCATCGCTGAGGTCGTACCAATGGCGATAAAAATCAGCTACGGCAAATCTCGGCATAAACCCGGTAACACCGGTTACTACCTTATCGGCGACCCTCTGCAACTGCTTCACGGCCAGCGCCGAAGCACAGGGCACGGCAACCACTGTCTCCCTGGGATGACGGCGGCGCACCGATTCCACTGCCGCCATCATGGTAATGCCTGAAGCAAGTCCATCGTCTATCAGTATTACCGTCCTGCCACTGATTGGAATCAGCGGCCGGTCACCTTTGTGGAGCAGGCTGCGCTGTTTAATCTCAGCTCTTACCTTGCTCGCCTCATGCTCTATCTGCTGGCGGTTCAGACCAAACCTCTTTACTATTTCTTCATTAAGGATGATGGTGCCATCATCGGCGCAGGCGCCAAAACCTCCTTCGGGAGCAAGCGGCAGGGGAATCTTGCGACAGATAATCAGGTCAAGGTCAGCCTTAAGGGCACTGGCTACTTCCAGCGCCACCGGCACACCCCCGTTAGGGATGGCCAGCACAACCACCGACTGGTCCTGATATTCGCCCAGCTTCTCAGCCAGCTGCCGGCCGGCATCCCGTCGGTTCTCAAAGATAACCTGTCCTCTGGTGTGATACATCCTGTTTTCCTCTTTGATTATTGAAGACTAACCTACCGCCATAATCAACTAAGTTTGGGGTCTCTCTTTATCAGCTTAAACTCATTGACATCTACCAACCCCAGGTCGGTCAGCCTAAGCTCAGGAATTACGGGCAGAGCCAAAAAAGAAAGAGTAGCAAAGGGAGAAAGTAATGTTGTGCCTAAATCTTTGGCGAGCTGCTCAAGTCTTCCCAGCTTGGCTACTACTACCTCCAACGGTTCATCAGATAATAGTCCAGCGATAGGCAGCGCCAGGCCAGCTAATACCCTGCCATCGGCAGCCACCACCAGACCGCCCTGCAGCTTCTCAATTTCCTTAATGGCGATAAAGATATCTTCATCATTAGTCCCGATAGCGACAACATTATGAGCATCATGGGCAATAGATGAAGCCACCGCCCCTCTCTTTAAGCCAAAGCCGGCAACTAACCCCAGCCCAATATTACCGCTAGCCTGATGCCTCTCCACTACCACCAGCTTTAGAATATCCCTGCCTATATCAGAGATAACAACACCATCCAAAACCCTGACTTTCTCCGTTCTTTTCCTGGTAATTATCTGGCCGGGAACAATCTCGATAACCGGCTCAGTTTCTCCTGAAGCCAGAAGTTTCAATGCCTCTATATCGAAAGGTTTAATGTTCACGGTATTGGCTAGTGGCGCGCCAGCAGGTTGAGATAAGGGGAACAATGGTTTCCCTTCCCTGGCGACGAGGCGACCCCGGTGGAAAACCATCTCTATCTCCAGGCTGGATAATTCAGCAGCGACAATCAAGTTAGCCAGATAGCCCGGGGCTACCGCCCCGAGCCTGTCCAGGCGAAAACACTGCGCCACATTAATGGTAGCCATCTGGATAGCCCGCACCGGGTCAAGCCCATGATGAATCGCCTTGCGCACTACGGCATCAATATCGCCATCCTTGAGCAGGTCAACACAACTACGGTCGTCAACGACAAACAAACAGCGCTGGTAAGTTTTATCGGTAACCAGCGGCAGTAAGGCATCAAGATTTTTCTCTGAGGAACCTTCTCTAACCATGAGATACATACCCTGCCTCAGCTTCTCTCCAGCCTCATCCAGGGAGACAGACTCGTGGTCAGAATAAATACCGGCAGCGATATAGGCCGTGAGGTTTTTTCCGGTAACAGCAGGAGCATGACCATCGATAACTCTGCCCTGAGCCAGGTTAATTTTACTGAGAATAGTGGCATCAGCACCAAGTACACCGGGGAAATTCATTACCTCTCCCAACCCGATAACTCCTTTCCAGCGAAGAACCCGGCGAAGAGCTTCAGGTCCAAGGTTAGCCCCTGAGGTCTCCAGAGAAGTAGCGGGCACACAGGAAGGAGCCATTAGGAAAAGCTCCAGAGGTAAACGGCGGGCTGAGTCCAGCACATACCGGATTCCCTCCAGTCCAGAGACATTAGCTATTTCATGGAGGTCAGTAACCACCGCCGTAGTGCCGCGCGGCACTACCGCCCGAGCATACTGACCAATATCAAGCATCGAGCTTTCCAGGTGAGTGTGACCATTAATCAGACCGGGAGCCAGGTAGCTACCCTTTAAATCCAGTACCTGCCTGGCCTGGAGATAATCCCCTACCCCGGCAATCCTATCCCCACAAAGAGCGACATTGCCCGACTCTATCTCACCGGTAAAAACATTGACCACCCTGGCATTAGCCAGAATTAAATCGGCGGGAAGCTCACCTTTTGCCACTGCGATTAAACGAGCCAGTCTGGATAACACTAATCCCCACCCTCCAGAAAACATATATCGGGGAGATTACGGAACTTCTCATCCCAATCCAAGCCATAGCCAACCAAAAACTTATTGGGAACAGTAAAACCGAGATAGTCAATCTTAACCGGCGTCTGCCGACGGGAAGGTTTATCAGTGAGGGTACAGAGCTTCATCGAGGCCGGCTTTTTCTTGCCGAGATAATCCAAGACAAACCCGGTGGTGAGGCCGGTATCGACAATATCCTCAACTAACAATACCTCCCGACCCTTAATAGGAGAAGTGAGCCCGCGCACTATCTTAATCTTACCTGAACTCACCCTACCGCGACCGTAGCTGGAGACCGTGATAAACTCCACTTCCAGCGGGAAATCGAGGAGTCGAACCAGGTCAGCCATAAAGATAAAGGAACCCTTAAGGATGCCGATGAAAAGGGGATATCTGTCCTGATAATCCTGCTTGATTTCAGCTGCCAACCTGGCAACGGTGGCGGCTATCTCTTCACGGCGGAGAAGGATATGGGGTTTAGCTTGAGAACTCATGGCTACCAAGATTATAGCCGTTGTTCCCTGTTCTGTCTATTAGTTGTTCTCGTTCATATGATTAGTAACACATAACCTCCTCCCCTGTCATTGCAAGCCGGAGACGAAGCAACCTCTGTGGTGGGTTACTTTGGGGGACTGAGATTGCTTCGGCACTCTGTGCCTCACAATGACGCAAAGAGATGTCATTGCGAACGCAGCGTGGTAATCTCAGTGGAGAATACCCTTATACCTCGCAGTGTCACCCATCTGTCTAAACTAGCTCACTAGTTGCTAATCGAAAAGCACTTCTCTACCTTGTAAGATAAGCATTTTGTGGTGAATTGCTGGAAAAGTTCCCCGAGGGTATTGACAAAACTCCAGATATGGTATATGTTAGAAATATACAACGTTAGATATAGATAACCGTGGAGGCAACAACATGAAAAAGAAGAGAGTACTTATCGCTATCTCTATTACTGCCCTAGTCGTGACTGTTATCCTCATCTCGCTAAAGGCCTACTATGTTGCCATTGCCCTGATAGTGGGGACACTGATTATGGGTCACCGTGAACTCTGGTCTCTAATAAGAATGAGGAAGCTGCCACTAGCCGACGAGAGAGTAAGAGAAAATGTCAATAAATCAATACGAAACGGGTTCATCTTCCTGGTCGCAGCTCTGGCATTCCTGATGCTGCCCTTCAGCGTCCGTCTAACCGAGGCTCCCGATACGGTAAATGTCCTGAGTGGCCTATTCGTATCGGCGGGGATGGTATATCTGCTCTCTTATCTCTTCTATGACCGGGTAGCACCGAGGTTAGGTGTGAGGGGGTTGAGAATGCTACGGATATTTATGCTTATAGCAGGCATATCACTAGCGGTCGGTATTATCAGCGTCTTCCTGCACAACGCCATTTATGGATTGTTTATTTACTGGTTTGGCGAAGACTTCTGGGAGAGAAGCGGCGTGGGAGATGAGCCAGTGTTTTTCATCATGGCACTTTTATCCGTTGTGGCGTTTGCTGTGGGAATTATCGGCAGCCTGGTTATATTTATCAAAGGACTATTGAGCAGGTCCCCATAGAAGAATGAAAACAAAAGTAAAGGAATACCGAGTCAAGTATAATCTGACACAGGAAAAACTGGCCGAGATGGTAGCAGTAAGGCGGGAAACTATCATCTTTCTGGAACAGGGGAAATACAACCCTTCTCTAAAGCTGGCGCACAATGTGGCCAAGGCTTTGCAGACAACTATGGATGCAATCTTCATTTTTGACGATTAGCACTATATATGAACTAGTTCAGATAGATAGGTGACACTTCAAAGTACTACACCGCCGAGATTGCCACGCCTTCGGCTCGCAATGACAATAAAGGAGGTGATGTGTCCTTAATCATATGAACGAGTACAATATAGGAACACCAGCTACCAAATATGATAAAATAAGGCAGCAACAGGTTTCAGGCCATCTAACCCCGCTGAAGTTTCCCGAACATTAAAGAGAAATTAATGAAAGACAAAAGTATTGCTATCATCGATTACGGTGCCGGGAATCTACGCAGCGTCGCCAATGCCATCGCCAAGCTAGGCTACCAGTCAAGAATAACAAACAAGCCAAACGATGTGCTTGGTGCTAATGCGGTTATCCTGCCCGGCGTGGGAGCTGCCGCCGATACCATGCGCAGTCTAGAAGAAACGGGTATGTCCGAAGTTATTCGTCAGCTAATCGCTGAGGAGCACCCCCTTTTCGCCATCTGTATGGGAATGCAGGTGATGTTCCAAGCAACCGAGGAAGGAGGCTGGCACGAATGCCTGGGGGTGGTTCCCGGAACTGTGAGGAAGTTGCGCACAGAGGACAAGATACCCCATATGGGTTGGAACCAGGTAAAGCAGAGGATAGCGCACCCCATTTTCGATGCTATACCAGATGAAGCCAGTTTCTATTTTGTCCACAGCTACTATGCCGACCCGGATGATAGCTCAGTTGTCGCCGGCACGACAGAGTATGGTGTCTCTTTTTGCAGTATCATGGTTAAGGGTAACCTGGTAGCCACCCAGTTCCACCCTGAGAAGAGTGGTGAGCACGGCTTGAGGATGTATGCCAACTTTTTGCAGATGGCACTAAAAGGACGGTTACCGAGATGCTAACCAAGCGGATTATCCCCTGCCTGGATATGACTCAGGGGCGAGTGGTCAAGGGCACCAGTTTTATGGACCTGCGCGATGTCGGTGACCCAGTTGAGCTGGCTGCCCGCTACTATAAGGAGGGTGCTGACGAGTTGGTCTTTCTGGATATCGGCGCCACACCGGAGGGTCGTGGCATTATGGTAGAGGTGGTTGAGGGCGTCGCTAAACAGGTTTTCATCCCGCTCACTGTCGGTGGCGGGCTGCGCAACACCGGCGACATGCGACGCATGCTGGAAGCAGGGGCTGACAAAACAGCGATTAATACTGCTGCGGTGCTTAATCCCCAGCTTATTAGTGATGGAGCAAAAAGATTCGGCTCTCAGTGCATTGTCGTCGCCATCGATGCCAAACGGGTAACCGGTACCGACGAACTCAAATGGGAGGTCTGTACCCATGGCGGGAGAAAGCAAACCGGGATTGATGCCGTTGCCTGGGCAAAACAGGCGGTTGCCCTCGGTGCCGGGGAATTGCTCCTTACCAGTTGGGATGCCGATGGTCAACGCAGCGGGTACGACCTGGAGCTAACCCGCACTATTAGTGAGGCGGTAACCGTGCCGGTTATCGCCAGCGGTGGTGCCGGCAGCCTGGAGCATCTCTACCAGGTGCTCATCGATGGCAAGGCTGATGCTGTTCTTGCCGCCAGCATCTTCCACTACCAAATCTACTCAATTCGCCAAGCCAAGAACTACCTGGCGGAGAGAGGGATGCCGGTAAGAAGAGAGTGATATTATGCAAGAAAGCTGCACCAAGGAATTTCTTTTTCTATGGGAGCCCAAAATCTGTTATGTTAATGTACTAACATAAAAAACCATTGGAATCCTGCCAAGAATACTTTAGGATAATTTTTGCGTAGCCACCGGAAGCCTCGATGACACCCGAAGCTGCGAAGAAGTTAGAATCATGTAGGCCGTCTGCAGAGTAGTTCAATGAAAAAGAACCCAGCTCGATACTTTATTCTCTTGTTTCTAACACTTTTAGTTGTTTCATCATTCACCCAAATCCTAGGCGCCCGGAAAGTTTGGGCTGATTGGAATCCGGCGGGGGAGACAACAGTGTCTATATATGAGGTAATCCCTACTGAAGGGAGGGTGCATGTTACTCTTTCCTATCGACTTAAGAACTCAGATGAAAAACTTAGAGGCACCCGCAATTATTACTCTAAATGGACAGTTTCTGTCCCCTTAGAGGCTACTGATATCCAGGTCTATGACAATAACAAACCGGTGTCTTTCAATACCGAAATCGTGGACTCTAGGATCCACCTTAAATTACAGCTAAATGAACGTCTTAGGTATGGCATGGAGTATTCTTTCTCCGTTGAATATGACCTTAGAACAATTACCCAAAGCGTAGCCGTCTTTCGGGCCTATGGAAAGGGTGGAGGAGCTAGTATCGTTAAAGTGATATTACCACGAGAATATTATGATGATGTGCGATTAGAACCGAGCAACTATACCATCAGTGAAACGGACACCCATACCATCTACAGTTACAATGTTGACCATGATGGCTGGAGATTATCTATCCAAGTTGGGGCAGCAAGGAAGACCGATTACCATTCCCTTTCCGGTGCCGTAAAGCTCAGAGAAAGGGAGGTCAGGATAACAGTTAAGTTCTGGGAAGGTGAGGAAGCAAAAGCTCAGCGTATCTTAAATCTGTACATAGCTGAATTACCTATACTGGAGGATATTACTGCCGTAGCCTTCTCTGGCCCAGACCATATTGTGGTCCAAGAGGTTACCAGAGAAGATATCGATGGACATGGTGGCCGTAACATGGGAAAGGATGGGATAGTCTTCTCATATGAAACTATGGAATCTGAATGGGGCCCCATCCACGAGCTTGCTCATTACTGGGCAATGCAGCCGTACTGGAAAGAGGCTTGGATGAAGGAGGGATATGCTGAGCTCTATACCTATTTAACCCTCATCAAGTTGGACAAGGAGACTACTGCAGAAGAAGCGATAATAAGGAGCACCACTGAATATCAAGATAATAAGGGTCAGTTTGAGATACCTCTTTCTCTGTGGGATACGCCTGAAGTGTTAACTGAGGAGAATAAGCTCGAAACGCGCTTCGGCTACAGCAAGTCTTTTATCTTCATATTCAATCTCTACGACACATACGGGGAGGTTATCCTAAGGGAGACTAACCAAGAGGTATATGAAACCAGTCGGGGTGTTGATTGGTTCGACTACTTGTACATTCTGGAGAACAGCACTGGTGAGGAACTAGGTCCCATTTTTGCAGATTGGGTGTTGCCCGAAGACTTTGGCACTGCTTTTACCCAGTGGCAATCTGCCGAAAAGTCATACCGGGAAATGGACCAAGCTGTTACTGAAAGGAAGAACACTCTGGGGATCGGTACTGTTGAAGCAGAGCTTGAAAAGGGCAAGGAACTTATCATGAATGGTGATTTTGATCAAGCTCTATCCCAAATCCAGTCTACCGCAGTCTTATTCCAAGAGTGGGAAACTGCCGAAAAAGCTGTTCGCGATGCTGAAGAAGCAGTCGCTCAAGCTAAAGCTGAAGGAAGAACATGGCGCCTAACCAACATAGAGTCAACAATAAATCAAGCAAAGACCTTAATAGAGAAAGGTAGATTAGAAGAAAGCATGGTCAAGTCCCAGCTCGCCCAGGAAAAAGCTGATAAAACTCCTACTCCCTGGTTAGCTATCCCCACATTATTAGCTCCATACTTTGTTGGTGTATCGACTCTTGCTTATTGGGTATTTGGCTCCATGGTCGCATTAGTTTTAGCTGCTCTAACATTGGCTGCACTAGTTTCAGTGAAGGCGCCGAAGATTTCACGGGATAGTTTCAGAAGTACTTTCAGAAGGTCTCTGAAAATAAGCCCATTGGCGTTTGCTTTAATCCTTGGTTTTGTGGATTATTTGGATAAAGCGCAAGTAGGTTCAGCTGTCGGTCTTGCTTTTGCTGGAGTCCTTCTTGGATTTGGCTCGGTGCTTCTAGGCTTCTGGTTACTTTTAATAGTTAAACTCCTACCACTTAGAACACAATTTAGTAAGGATATCACATACGGAATCTCTGGCAGTACCATCGGTGCATTTGTACTGGGCCCAATTCTAAGTATTCCTTTTGCTGCGGGATTAATACTAGGGCTTTTCGGTTCAGTCGTGAGCTCGAGTGTAAAAACCGGCATGAGGAATTTATTTAGACCTCTAGGAAGCCGTAGCCTAGAATAATATTGTTCCGCAAGAAATATTTGGATGCTTTCCCTGGAAAGAGCACGGCATCGAGTAGCGAGGTAGTTCCAAACAAAAGTGCTTAACTAATCAAAAATAATATCAATAAGCAAATGCTTGTTTTGTTGCCTCATTGCAGAAGAATGGTTAGCTAAGACCCCTATCTATAATGGTGCCTAAAGTCTATCCTTGCTTAATATCGTTTCTGTTGGGCATGACAACGATATGGGGAACACCAGTTAGCGGATGTGGTGCCACCCCAACCGATGCTGAGAAGACCTCTCTTATGCTAGCCTCAGTTAAAACCTGATGCGGGGCTCCATCAGCGAAAATCTTACCTTCTTTAAGCAGGACGAGGCGGTCAAAGTAAAGTGACGCCAGGTTAAGGTCGTGCATGGCAGTGATGACAGTCAGCCCCCGCTCCTTATTAAGGCTTCTCATCAGCTCCAGAATTTCTACCTGATGGGCAATATCCAGATGCACCGTTGGCTCATCAAGGAGCAGCAGCTTAGGTTGTTGCGCCAGCGCCATAGCCAGGATAACCTTCTGCCGCTCCCCCCCACTTAGTTCATCAAAGCGGCGCTCCCTCAGCTCACCGATACCGACTAGCTCCAAGGCACTGGAGACAAACTGCCGGTCAATCTCTCCTTCCTCGGTAAAGGCTTTCAGGAAAGGGATTCGCCCCAGCATTACCACCTCAGCAACAGTAAAGGCAAAGGCTATGTGAAATTGCTGGGGAACAACAGCTATCGTGCGGGCGATAGACCTCCGTCTCAATCGGCTTAAATCAGCGCCATCCAGTCGAATCTCCCCTCGACAAGGTTTGAGAACACCACTGGCCAGCTTAATGAGAGTGGTCTTACCTGAGCCGTTAGGGCCGAGTAAGCCTACCATCTCACCAGCGGCAACGGAAAGATTAATATTATGTAAAACCAATCCATTCAGATAGGAAAAATAAACCTGTCGGATTTGCAAAGCAACCATTAGAAAGCGTACTCCTTTCTGGTATGTCTTAACAGGTAAAGGAAGAATGGAGCGCCAATAACCGCAGTAATCACTCCTACCGGGATTTCCACCGGAGCCAGCAGGATACGAGCTAAAAGGTCGGCAACAACGACAAAGGTGGCACCGGCTAATGCTGAAGCCGGTAACAGAAAGCGATGGTCTGGCCCCAAGCTCAGACGCACAGCGTGAGGCATCACCAGTCCCACGAAACCGACCAGTCCACTGATAGAAACTGCGGCAGCGGTGAGCAGGGAGCCTAAAGCCAGGATGAGTATTTTATCCCGCTCAACCTCAATACCCAAATAGGCAGCACCCTCCTCCCCCAGGGAAAAGGCATTCAAATGGAAAGCAAAAAATCGGGCGCCGATGATACCCCCGATAACCAGAGGGGCAACAACAGCTATCTGCCCCCAGTTAGTTACCGAGATATGACCCATCAGAAACGAATAAACCAAATGGAGGTTCAGGCCCAGC
>SDBT01009604.1_pt1 | contig 15678 bp, 14 predicted proteins | sample 2277101 | NCBI WGS metagenome assembly SDBT01 (sample SAMN10404973, study PRJNA504765) | marine sediment metagenome | isolation source: marine sediment core GS10_PC15, 103 cmbsf | place: Arctic Ocean: Southern Knipovich Ridge | collected 2010 | reverse complement strand
CCGTGATGGTAATGCAGCGTTGGTTCAGGGTGGCCTCGTTCGTGTCCACCCCGGCTTTACCATCCATGCAGCAAAGCTGGCAGCTCATTTTGACTGGATTGTGGTAGACAGGGTCAGAAGACGAAAAGCTATCTCATGGTGGAGTATAGATGCACGGGTAATGGCTCTATCAAGAGACTTCTGCCGTTGTCTTGTGTTGCCTTGTTCCCTCGCCGATGACCAGTTTATCTTCTACTCCTGTATTCAACAGGGTCGCAAGTTTGTCTGGGCGGACGACGCCATCTTCTATTACTTGCCGCCTGAGTCGATAGCAGATTTCAGTCATCAGTGGAGCCGGTACTTCTTCTACACTAAGAAATCGCGTCAATACTTCGGCGAAGAGCTCGTGGACAAAGATATGAGCGTTCCCGGACTGTGGCGAGAAATCTTGTCTTGCCTGCTTCGTCATCCCCTCTGTGGGCTGACGTGGCTCTTGTGCTATGCCATAAGTAGGGTTGAGTTCATGCTCAGGATTGATTTCGATAAATATGAACGCGGCTTCTTCTGGACAAAATCCAGTCCGCTAAAAACAGAAAATAGTGATTTCCCCATAGATTCACCGCCGCATCATAAACACCAGGGCATCCATTGACCACGACAATTCAACCGGGGCTCTTGTCTTTATAGCACCAAATGCCCTAAATAGTGGAAATGTAAGGCAGGGAAAGCCAGCAAGTAAACCCAGCCAAGCTTAAATGCGTTCAAGCAACTCAAACGATAGCTGCCTGAAGTTCGTAGAAATACATTATGTAAACTTAACTCTCTGATTCTAAAGTTGTTATTGGAATGAGACACACAAAGCGCAGGGGGTCATGGCCCTTATTAACCAGGCAGTGATTCTCATCAGGCGCAATAAAGACAACGCTGCCCTTAGCTATTTCAGTTCCCCCTTCTTCACCCACCACAACCCCGCGACCAGAAATAACAAACACCTCATGTTCCCACGGGTGAGAATGAGACGGGGTTGAGCTACCCGCCTCAACCTCAAAGACTCGCATGCAGAAATTCGGTGCTCCGTCATCAGCGGTAATAACATCATACTCAGCTACCCCGGGCGACTCATGAGTGGGCTTAACATCAAAATAATGACATATTTTCATCACCATTAACCTCCCTAGATACAACTAGGCTATTATATCATTTTATAATTCACCTGTAACTTGTTCTGCCTCGCTCACTATGTATTGGTAGATATAACACCGGTTTTTGCCTTATAATCAGGTGAGGAGTTAGACTTAAGAATGCACAGCCAGCTAAAAGCAGGCGCCATCATTGTAGCTGCGGGCTCAAGTGAGCGGATGGGTGGCGTGGACAAGGTAATGGCGTTATTAGGGGGAAAGCCAATCTTAGCCCGGGTAGTTGATACCTTTCAGGACTGCAAGCTAATTACCCAGATTGTCATTGTCTTAAGCAAGCCAAACCTGGAGCGAGGTAGGCAGCTGGTAACTGAACACAGCTGGTCTAAGGTAACCGATGTCTGTCTTGGGGGCAGACGGCGTCAGGATTCAGTCGTTGCTGGACTTAACCGACTCCATGACTGTGACTGGGTGGTAATCCACGATGGCGCCAGGCCGTTACTAACCGAAGAGTTAATCGATCGGGGACTGAACGAAGCCGAGGCGACCGGTGCCGCCGCTGCTGCCATACCAGTTACTGATACCATTAAGGCTGCGGGAGATGACTGGCTCGTTCAGGAAACGCTACTAAGGCAAAATCTATGGGCAGTGCAGACACCACAGATATTTCGCTTTGATATAATAGCCGAAGCCTACCACAAGGCAGATGGTGAGGTAACCGATGACGCTTCGCTGGTGGAGCAGTTAGGCTACCGGGTTAAGCTTTATATGGGCGCTTATGATAATATAAAGATAACGACTCCCCGCGACCTGGCTTTAGCTGAGGTCCTATGGCAGAAGCATGGAAAGTAGGCTACGTATTGGTATTGGCTATGATGTTCATCCCCTGACTCAAGGGAGGAGATTGGTGCTGGGAGGGGTAGATATACCCTGTGACAGAGGGCTTAGTGGCTGGAGCGATGCTGATGTGTTAACCCATGCTATTATTGATGCCCTCCTTGGGGCGGCTGCCCTAGGCGACATCGGCAGCCACTTTCCTCCCGGCGAGGCACAATACAAGGATATTTCCAGCCTGGTTTTGCTTAAAAGAGTAAGCGATGAACTTAAAGAAAAAGGCTGGCGGGCAAGTAACATTGATGCGACTGTGGTCGCTGAGCAACCGAGACTGGAGGAATTTACTGGCCAGATGCGACACAATCTCAGCCAGACACTCGGCATTGAGACGGGTCAGGTAAGTGTGAAGGCGAGCACCTCAGCTCGGTTGGGCTTTGTTGGTCGCGGGGAAGGGATAGCCACCTGGGCGGCAGCCTTGATAGAAAGCATTTCAAGTCAGGTAGCAGTTGGCAATGAATAAGTATGCGATAAGCTCAATAGTTAGTTTTTTCCCGGTGGGGCTTAACTGCATCTGTCTTCAGCCCCGGCCCGTCCGGGGCAACTAGGCGTAAAGTCTAGGACTGGAAAGGAGATGTAGTGTAATGTCGCTTACCGCCAGCATGAAAAGAGATATAAAAGCTGCCCTTGACCGAGACCCGGCAGCCACCAGCAGCCTGGAAGTATTTTTTACCTACCCGGGGTTTCACGCGCGTCAGTATCACCGGGTAGCCCACACGCTGCATCGGTGGCGCCTCCGGGGGCTAGCCCGGCTGATATCCAATATCAGCCGATTCCTCACCGGTATTGAAATTCACCCCGGGGCTAAGATCGGAGAGGGGCTCTTCATTGACCATGGTATGGGGGTGGTTATTGGCGAGACATCCGAGATTGGAGATAACGTTACCCTGCATCAAGGGGTAACCCTGGGTGGTACCAGCACTCAACGGGTCAAGCGCCATCCTACCCTGAAGAATAATGTAATGGTCGGGGTTGGGGCACAGATTATTGGCAACATTACCATTGGGGAAAACTCCAAGGTGGGCACCGGCTCGGTGGTGCTGAATTCAGTGCCACCCAATGCTACTGTGGTTGGGGTACCGGGACGGGTAGTAGCTGTCAGAAATCCAGACACCGATACGGTAGAGAAGTTACCCGACCCGGTAGGGGAACGACTGGAACACCTGGAAAGAAGACTATCTGAACTAGAGAAGCGCCTGAATAAGACTAAAGGGAGAAAAGGTGAAGGTATTTAATACGCTTTCGGGACGAAAAGAAGAATTCTTACCCCGGGGTGATGAGGTTAAGATGTACGTCTGCGGGGTTACCCCTTATGATGAGTGTCATATCGGTCACGCCATGAGCTATATCATCTTTGATGTTATCCGACGCTATCTTCAGTTTAAGGGCTACAAGGTAAAGTATGTGCAGAATATTACTGATATAGATGACAAGATTATCGACCGGGCCAGTAAACTTGGTATTTCGGCCAGTGACTTAGCCCAAAGGTTCACTGAGCGCTATTTTGAGGATATGGATGCCCTGAATATTAGTCGGGTTGATATCTATCCCCGGGTTACTGAAGAGATACCTAAGATTATTGAGGTGATACAGGGCCTAATTGACAAAGGGCATGCCTACCCCGCCGGAGGCAGCGTCTATTTCCGGGTAAATAGCACCCCTGATTACGGAAAGCTATCCCACCGCAACCTGGACTCTATGATGAACAGCTGCCGCCTTGAGATGGGAAAGGAGAAAGAAAACCCCGTGGATTTTGCCCTGTGGAAGGCAGCTAAGCCGGGGGAGCCATGGTGGGAGAGTCCCTGGGGCAAGGGTAGGCCAGGCTGGCATATTGAATGCAGTGCCATATCCCTAAAGTATCTGGGTGATACCCTTGATATTCACGGTGGCGGGCAGGACCTAATCTTCCCTCACCATGAAAATGAGATTGCCCAGTCGGAGAGCTTTACCGGGGTTAAGCCATTTGTTAAGTACTGGCTACACAACGGGATGGTGCAGTTCGGCAAAGAGAAGATGAGCAAGTCCCTGGGCAACCTGATAACCATAAAAGAAGCACTGGAGGAATACAGCGCTGATGCTATCCGTATTTTCATTCTCACCTCCCACTACCGCAGCCCCCTCACCTACTCTGAAGAGGCGCTGGAGGCAGCTAAAGGTGGCGTTGAAAGGTTAGCACGAGTGATTCGTAGGGATGACCCAACTGGTGGCAAAGGGGAAGCTCTTGATGCTGAGCCATACCGGAAGCAATTTATTGAGGCAATGGACGATGATTTTAATACCCCCCAGGCATTGGCTATTCTTTTCGACTTGGCGAGCGCAATAAATCAGGCAGCCGATTCTGGAATGAGTATTGACAAGGCTCAAAGCACTCTCGTGTCGCTAGCACGAGAAGTGCTGGGGCTAAGACTTCCGCGTAATGTTATTATTGATGTTCCAACAGCTACAGTGGAGGCACTTGGCCTTGCGCCTGAGATCGTGGTCATAGATGCACAACCGACTCAAGAGGCTGCGAGTCGCGTTGGTTATCTTGTTTTGGCTCGCTCACAGTTTCGTGAAGCTAAGCAGTGGCAACAGGCTGACGAAATAAGGTCTAAATTGGCAGAACTCGGCATAGTCTTAGAAGATACTGCTGATAGCTTAAAACTCAAAATAGTATGGAAGCGTACTCCAGCGGTTGAGGTTCTTGACAGACTTCTCGCTGGACTCGGCATAGTCCTTGAGGATACCCCTCAGGGCACCATACCCAAATATAAGCGATAGTCTCTGAGGTAACCCATGAATGACCTGGGCATCATCATAATTGGCATCGTAATACTGTGCTTGATGGGCTTCGGGATGAGAGGCTTTTTCACTAATCCCGATGTTCCCCTGGCGCTCCGAGTGGGTGTGGGTGCTATTGGGGGCGGGATACTAGCACTTGTGGTAAGGGGTATTAAGGCTAGATTAAGCAAGCATAAAATAGAAAATCCCAAGGAGGTAGAGAAATGATAATTACCACTTCAGACCAGGTAGAGGGCAAAACGATTGCCAGAACGGTAGGCCTGGTCAAGGGCAACACCATCCAGGCAAGACACATAGGCAGGGATATTAGGGCGGGCTTGAAGAGTCTGGTTGGGGGCGAAATAACTGACTACACCGAGATGATGTCTAGTGCCCGGGAGCAAGCTATCCAGCGCATGGTGGAGGATGCCAAAAAGCAGGGGGCTAATGCCATAGTCAGTATGCGACTGGCCACCTCAATGATAATGCAGAATGCGTCTGAGGTGCTGGCCTACGGAACCGGCGTCGTGCTGGAATAAGCTAAGATTTGCACAAGAAGACAGATTCTTTCCAAACCGCCATCTTTCCCTCTGAATAAGTAGAAATACGTATCGTAAGTTGCCTTGTGAGGCAAAACTTATGAATGCAGGAGGTAGCGTAGATGAAAAAACATGTTACCACGATAGTGCTAGTCGCAGTATTAGCCGGTGGAGGTGTCTTCGCTGGGATTAAGATAACTGATATGTCAGAACGAATAAATGAACTTGAAATAAGCTACGCATCCCTCCAATCTGGATATGATATCCTTGGATCTGGATATGATATCCTTGAATCTGAATTTTATACACTTCAGTTCAACCACAACTCGCTGCAAGCTGACTATGGTTCACTCCAGTTGGACTATGGTTCACTAGAATCCAGTTATGAATCGCTAAGCTCAGACTACAATGTTCTTCGAGGCAGGATGACTCAACTCGAGATTACGAATTCAGAACTTCAAACTGAAAACGAAAGACTTCGAGAGCTTTTGGAGCAGTATGAGAATGTGCCTCACGGTTACTATTCTACTAGGCAATTCCCATATCATCAGAATACGCTGGAAGAATTATATGTATTTCTGGATTATGAGTTTGGGCTACCAACAAATTATAAGCTTGGTATATTTGACTGTTCAGAATCGGCAACATATGTAGAATGGGCATTAGAAAACAGTGGCTTTGACGCCGTTATTGCTGTTGGGCCGATACCATGGGATCCCGATGCTGGCTATCACGCCTGGGTTCTAGTCTACTTCTTGAACGATACAATGATAGCCCTTGAACCTACCGCCTTGACTGGTGACTTTTCCCCTACAACCTTTGGTATTGTTGGTTGGGAAGACCCACTTAACCCGGCATGGCAAAACTACTACGAAGGTTATGACACCCTTCTTGAGAATATTTACCAAGCTATTCAGGATTCTGGCAGGTGGGAATGGAATTGGTGGGAGGGTTACTGGGGCTTCATGTAAGATACCTTAGAGTAAGAGCGAAAAGGATGTAGAACTAAAAGAATTATGGCAAGTAGCCTGGTACTGGAGCAATTAGAGCGACTACCGGTAAGTCCCGGTGTCTATCTTATGAAGGACGCTGCCGGGAACATTATATATGTGGGAAAGGCAGCTAACCTCCGTAGCCGGGTCAGGTCATACTTTGCCGCGGGGCAGAAACTATCACCGAAACTGGAACGAATGGTAAGCCGAATCCGTGACCTCGATTTTTTTGTCACCTCATCAGAGCAGGAAGCTCTTATCCTTGAGCTAAACCTGATAAAGAGACACCGCCCCCGCTACAATGTCCGCCTTAAGGATGACAAGACCTTCCCCTACCTTAAAATAGATATCAACCAGGATTGGCCCCGGGTATATGTAACCCGTCGTCTGGAGGAAAACGGGGGCCGTTACTTCGGTCCCTTTGCCAGTGCTAAGTCAGTGCGTCAGACGCTAAAGGTGATAAGGGAAATTTTCCCCTTTCGTTCCTGCTCCAGAACTATCACCGGTTCTGACTCCCGTCCCTGCCTTGACTATTACATCCAGCGCTGCCTGGCACCCTGCATCGGTGCCGTGACTGAAGAGGAGTATGCCGGGGTAATAAAGCAGATAGTCCTTTTCCTTGAGGGCAAGCAGGAAAAAGTCGTCCGGGAGCTGGAAGCTAAAATGAAGCAGGCGTCGGACGCTTTAGATTTTGAAAAGGCGGCTTTACTCAGAGACCGAATCCAGGCGGTAAACCGGGTTGTTGAAGGACAGAGAATTGCCACTGCAGTGAGAGGTGAGCTAGACGCTATCGCCTTTGCTCAGGATAGAAACCAGGCCTATGTCCAGGTCTTCTTTATTCGCGGCGGTAAGCTGGTGGGCCGGGAGAGTTTCATACTGGAGGGCACCCGCTCTGAAGAGTCGACCCAGATTATGACCAGCTTTATTAAGCAGTTTTATAGCTCGGCACCCCATATACCCCCCCTATTAGTGCTCCAGTACCCGGTAGAAGATAAAGCTACTATTGAGCACTGGCTGGAGAGCAAAAGAGGGGCTAAGGTTCGCATCCAGGTGCCCCAGCGGGGCAGTAGAAAACAACTTATAGATACTGTCGCCGAAAATGCCCGTCAGGGTTTGGAACAGCTTAAGATTAAGCAGATGGCGGCACCAAAAGTGACGGAGGCGGCTCTAGCTGAAATACAAAGAGAACTTCACCTGCCCCATTTGCCCTTACGCCTTGAGGGCTATGACATCTCCAACATACAGGGGAAATTGGCCGTGGGCAGTATGGTGGTCTTTGAAAACGGGAAGCCAAAGCCGTCTCACTACCGACGCTTCAGGATTAAGACGGTAGCTGGGGCTGATGACTACGCCATGATTCACGAGGTGCTCAGCCGCCGTTTTAAACGCCTGAGTGATGCCACCGAGACCTGGGCTATCCGGCCCGACCTGGTCCTGATTGACGGTGGGAAGGGCCAGCTTAATGCCGCCCTATCAGCCATGGGTAAAGCCGGTGTCGACTCGGTACCTGTCGCCAGTTTGGCCAAGGAAAATGAGGAGGTCTTCATCCCCCGGCAGCCAGAGCCGATTACTCTGCCCCGTAGCTCCCCGGGGCTGCAGCTGCTGCAGCGTCTCCGGGATGAGGCACACCGCTTTGCTCTAGGCTATCACCGGAAAATGCGCAGGAAGGAAAGCATTGTGTCCATCCTTGATAGTGTTCCCGGCATCGGGCCCAAGCGTAAGCGAGCCCTGCTCAGGCAGTTTGGTTCGGTTCAGGGTATACGCGACGCTCCAGAAGAGGAGCTAGCCGCCACCAAAGGCATAACTAAGAGCCTCACTAAAAAGATAAAGATGTATTTGTAACTATGACGCTAATTAACTTACTAGCGTAGTCAGTGTGGAAAAACCAGCCAAGAAAGTAAAGGAGTATCTGTAACCGAAATGCCAGCAAATCTACCGCCACAATACTTTGAGGCTGAGAAGAGATTCCGCTCCGCCAGGAGCGCCGAAGACAAGATTATAGTCCTGGAAGAAATGCTGGCGATTATGCCCAAGCACAAGGGGACTGACCACCTGAAGGCAGACTTGAGGCGGAAGATTGCCAGGCTGACCCAGGAATCGGAGAGGAAATCGGGGGCTAAGCGAGCCTCAATGCTCATTGAGAAAGAGGGGGCTGCCCAGGTAGTGGTCATTGGTCTGCCCAATTCCGGCAAATCTCAGCTCGTTTCCAGCATCACCAATGCCTCTCCACCGGTAGCGGAATACCCCTTTACCACCCAGTCTGCCACCCCGGGGATGATGGAATTTGAGAATATCAAGATTCAGCTGATTGATACCCCACCCCTAACCGAACAGTCGGTTCACTGGTGGCTGCCCCATATGATTAAACGGGCTGATGCGCTACTGACTGTGGTGGACTTAAGTAACAACCCCCTCACCCAGATGGAAAACATTACGGCGCAACTGGAGGGGATGAGAGTCAGCGTCGGCGAGATTAAGGCAGGAGAGGAACCGGGCATCATATTATCACACAAGAAGGCGCTAGTTATTGGTAACAAGGTAGATTTAGAGAATACCGGTGACAGCTACATAGCGTTAAGGAACAAATACGGTGGGCAACTGCCGGTTACGGCTATCTCCGCCAAACAGGGAAACGGGCTGGAACAATTGCGGTATGAAATCTATAAGATGCTGGATATTATTCGGGTGTATACCAAGGCTCCCGGTAAAAAGCCCGAGCTTAATGACCCGATAGTCATGGATAGGGGAAGCACGCTTACCGATGCCGCTGAAGATGTCCACAAGGACTTCCGAGCCAGGCTGAAGTATGCCCGCATCTGGGGTTCGGGAAAACACGATGGGGTGATGGCGAAACGAAACCACGTCCTTCAGGACGGTGATATAATAGAACTGCATTTGTGAGTGCTGGATTTGTAAAGCCTTACAAGTGGCGTTAGGATAGGAACGTTCTCAAGTGGAGGTACAAGAATGACACAAGAATATATTCCACCGCAATATGGCGAAGACGGCTTCAATTGCCCCAATTGTGGTGCTTTTGCACATCAAAGATGGCGACTATATATAAACGCTATTGAATTTGAAAGTGGTTTTGGTGTAACTTCAAGGTTATCATCAATTAGTGCCTCTATTTGTGACAGGTGTGGGAAATTTGCCCTCTGGGAGGATACCAGACTGTTCTTCCCTCCAACGTATGTGGCACCCTTACCTGCCGCTGACATGCCAGAAAATGTGAAGGAGGATTACGAAGAAGCACGCGCTATATATTCGCAATCAGCACGTGGTGCAGCTGCTATCCTAAGGCTGGCTATTCAGAAGCTCGTGATTTCACTTGGCGAGAGTGGCGATAATCTGAATGAAGGCATTGGCAACCTAGTAAAGAAAGGATTTCGAACAGGTATTCAGAAAGCCCTCGATGTTGTGCGCGTTATAGGAAATAATGCTGTCCACCCTGGAGTGCTTGATGTAAAGGATAATCCCGAAATGGCACTCAGTCTCTTCAAGCTTACAAACATAATTGTCGAGGACATGATAACAAAGCCAAAAGAAGTCAATGAGCTGTTCGAAGCACTCCCTGAGGGGGCAAAAGACGCTATTGCAAAAAGGGATAAGAAAACTGAATCGGGGTGATTTAGAGGAGGGTAACTCACATGCCAAAAGTAATCGTTGTTTATGAGTCTAAGTATGGTAATACGAAACGTGTCGCCGAAACCATTATTGAGGGAATGGGAGAGGTTTCAGGGGTAGAAGCCGTCCTCAGTGAACTCAAAGAAGTCGACCCGAACCAGCTTGCCGACTTCAACGCGATCCTGGTGGGTTCGCCAAATCATATTGGTGGCGCCACCAGGAGCATCCGGAAGTTTATTGATAAGCTTGGGAAGCTCAAACTGGAGGGCAAGCAGGCAGCTGTTTTTGATACCTACCTTGGCAAAGCTTACGAACAAGCCGTTAAGAAGATGGAAAAGCAAATAGGCGACAAGGCCCCCGGACTAAAACTGGCGTCGCCCGGCTTATCAATCAGAGTTGAAGGGATGAAGGGCCCGATTGCGGAAGGAGAGCTAACCAAGTGTAAGGAGTTTGGGCTCAAAATCGCCACCCAGCTAAAAGGCTGAGTTTAATATTGTAGCTTTCCCCCTGAACAGCCCCCTACAGCAAGAACCTTTTAATCGCGGCGGCGATGCCACCCCGCTCAACATCAAGGGTGACATAACCGGCAACTTCTTTGACCTCATCAGTGGCGTTACCCATAGCGATACCCAAGCCGGCTGAAGAAAGAAGGGAGATGTCATTATTACCATCCCCGATGGCGATAACCTCAGCCAGAGCTATTCCCAGATGTGAAGCTAATGCCTTGAGGGCCTTCCCTTTAGACACCCCGGGGGCAACTACGTTGATAAAATCAATCCCCGGATAACTTGGGGTTGTTACCCAGGAAAAGTGGAGACTATCACCGAACTCACGGTGGAAATATCTGGCCTTAGTGACTTCTTGGGGTGAGATTGCTACCAACCCTCCTTTAATAATTGTCTCCCGCTCCCAGAGGGTGGTGAAATCCACTATCGTCGGCGGGACGCCGAAGAAATCACGGTGCACGATAGCTGACCATGTCTCCCGCTCGACAAAATAGTGGGTTTTAGAGTAGAAATCAATACTTATGTCATTTGAACGCGCAAACTCAACTGCCTGCCTCACTACTGCCTTATTAAGCGGTTGAACATAAACCTCTTCATCATGAGTGAGACCACAGACTAAAGCGCCATCAAAGAATATATGATAGCCATCTAATGCTAGCTCACTGATAACATCTGAGCAGGCCTGAATGGCGCGGCCGGTAGATAAAGAAATCATTATTCCTGAATCGCACGCTCGGGCCAGGGCTTCCCTGTCTTCAGCCAAGATGGTTCCGTCCTTACCTACCAGCGTGCCGTCTATATCCACGACTAAAAGTCTATAAGAATTACCAGCCAATCTCATCTCCTTAACGCCGAACGGACTTCAGGCTAGCTATTGTGGCTCCGGTTATACTGCGATATACCGCCTCACCTAAGAACCTGTAGCGACTACCATACCGCAGCACACTCTCTGCCAACTGAGGGAATCCTGGATGACAACCGAGGGGTTTACAATCCGTGTCTCCAGATATTATAATACCATTTGGTACTAAAACTCAAACAGTGCCGACGTTGTTCAATGGAAAAGTGGGGCTCGAGGCCTTCTTTTTTTAAGCTAAAAGCGGTGTTTAAATGGAAACTGATACCAAGAAGCAACTAGACGATATATTATCAAACCATAACGGGAATAGTAGCGACCTTATCCCTATTCTGCAGGCAGCCCAGGAAAGGTTTGGCTACCTTCCTGAAGAGGTAATGGCTGGGATTGCCAGGTTTCTCCAGCTACCACCGAGCGCTGTTTACGGGGTGAGCACCTTCTATGCTCAGTTTAAGCTCACTCCTACCGGTAAAGTAGGCATCAAGCCGTAAGAAACCACGATGAACCACTCCCGATAACGACCGTAAAACCGAGCCGGAGGCAAGCGAGCTATGAATGAAGCACCACGGGAACAGATTACTTTGACCATTAACGGTCAGGGAGTTACCACTGAAAAGGGGATGACGGTGCTGGAGGCAGCCCAGGCAGCTGGTATCTATATTCCTACCCTTTGCGCCGACCCTGACCTGGAACCATACGATGGGTGCCGCCTCTGTGTGGTGGAAATTGAAGGCAGGCCTGGACTACCCATCGCCTGCACAACGCCGGCTAGTAACGGCATGGCAGTGCATACCGAGACACCAGCCGTGAGCCGGATGCGCAAAGCCATTATTGAGCTTTTTATCGCTGACCACTATGGTGATTGCCTGGCGCCCTGCAAACTTGCCTGTCCCGCGGGCATAGATATTCAAGGGCAGCTTGCCCTCACCGCCCAGGGCCAGTACCAAGAGGCACTTAAACTAATTAAGGCATCGAACCCGCTTCCCCTTGTCTGCGGGCATATCTGCCCCCGCTTCTGTGAAGCTGAGTGCCGCCGAAATCTAGTAGATGAGCCAGTAGCGATAAACGCCCTGAAACGCTTTGTTGCCGATTACGATATTAGCGATGCCAAAACCTACGCCCCAGAGCCAAAACCAGCCACGGGGCACAAGGTAGCTATTATCGGTGGTGGTCCCACTGGCTTATCAGCCGCCTACTATCTAGCTCTAGAAGGGCATGGAGTAACTATCTTTGATGCCAACCCTGACCTCGGGGGGATGCTGAGATACGGTATCCCCGAATACCGGCTACCCAAGGCGATTCTAGATAAAGAAATAGCTACTATCACCAGACTTTGCCACGAAGTCAACCTAAACGCCTCATGGGGAAAGGATTTTACCCTGAAAAGTCTCAAAACTGGGGGCTATGAAGCCATCTTTATTGCCCTCGGTGCCTGGGCAGACCAGAAACTGGGGGTTGAGGGAGAGGATTTGCCCGGCGTTCTTTCTGGAATTGGATTCCTAAATGATATCGCCCGAGGTAAGAAGATAACACTGGGGGAGAGGGTTGCCGTCATCGGTGGGGGTAATACGGCCATAGATGCTGCCCGGACTGCCCTACGCCTGGGGGCAGGTGAGGTAACCATTGTCTACCGAAGGTCAAGAAAAGAGATGCCAGCCAATGACGAGGAAGTCGAGCAGGCGGAGCAAGAAGGCATCCACATAGAGTTCCTCACCGCACCGATAAGCGTCGCAGCCCAGGATGGTAAGGTTACCTCTATGGAATGTATCCGCATGGCATTGGGAGAACCTGACGAATCTGGCAGACGACGACCGGAGCCAATAGCTGGTTCCCAATTCACCATGAGGGTAGATAATGTAATTGCTGCTATCGGGCAGAGGCTCAACCGGGCCAACTTTGACCAGGATAGCAAATTAGAATTAACCCGTAGAGGCTACCTCAAGGTTAACGAGGCAACAATGGAAACCTCAACAGGCGGGGTATTCGCTGGTGGTGACTGTGCCTCAGGGCCAGCAACCGCAGTTGAAGCCATCGGTGCCGGACATAGGGCTGCCATATCTATCAACCAATACTTAAGCGGGCAGAAAGTCATGCCGGAGCCAAGACGCTTCAACTCTAGTAAAGGCAAATTGGACGAGATTAACGCCAGCGATTACGAAGACGTAGCACGTATCCCGAGAACCAAGATGCCTGTCCTGTCACCGGAAGAGCGGAAGAGGAACTTCACCGAAATTGAGCTTGGCATCTCCGAGACAGGGGCAAGGCGGGAGGCGGAGCGCTGCCTTAGCTGCGGCTGCCTTGATATACTGGAATGCAAGCTGCGCGAGGGGGCCACCAATTATCAAGTGGGCACTACCGAGCAGTGCTTTCGTGGGGGAAACAAGCGGTTTACCGTTGACAAGAGCAATCCCTTCTTCATCCTTGACCGCAACAAATGCATACTGTGCGCTAACTGTACTCGCACCTGCGATGAGATAACCGGCGTCAAGGCTATTTTGCTGACCTACCACGACTACCAGGCTAGGGTGGCTACCTTTGGCGACAAGCCACTGATGGATTCAATCTGTCAGTCCTGCGGTGAGTGCGTGGTCCGCTGTCCGGTTGGCGCCCTAACCCCGAAGGACTATCCCATACCGCTGACAGGGGAAGTAGCCACTACCTGTCCCTACTGCGGCGTTGGCTGCGGGATGTATCTCGGTATCCGCGACGGGCGCATCATCTCTGTCAGGGGCGATCGGGATAACCCGGTCAGTAAGGGGCGACTCTGTGTCAAGGGTCGCTACGGCATTAACGAATTTGTGCATCACCCGGAGCGCCTGACCACCCCCCTTATCAAGCGTAACGGAGAGTTTGCCGAGGCAACCTGGGATGAAGCCTTAGACCTGGTTGCCGAGAGGCTAGCCCGCTACCGCGGAGACGAAGTAGCCGTTATCTCCTCAGCTAAATGCACCAACGAGGAGAATTATGTCATTCAGAAACTGGCTCGAGCGGTGCTGGGCACCAACAATGTCGACCATTGCGCTCGCCTGTGCCATGCCCCTACGGTGGCCGGTCTGGTAAAGAGCTTCGGCAGCGGTGCCATGACCAATTCCATTAACGAGATTAGCGATGCCCAATGTATTCTGGCGATTGGCACCAACACCACCTCAGCCCACCCGATAATTGGCTTTGAGGTGAAAAGGGCAGTGCGTAAGGGGGCCAAGCTCATTGTGGCTAACCCCAGGGAGATTAACCTCTGCCGTTATGCCGAGTTACGGCTGGGCCATAACCCGGGCACCGATGTCGCCCTGCTCATGGGCATGATGCGGGTCATTGTTGACGAGGGGCTAATTGACTCAGAATTCATTACCGAACGCGGTGAGAACTTTAATGTTTTCAAGGAGTCGCTCAAGAGCTTTGACCTGGCTACCGTAGAAAAAATTACCGGCGTGTCCCAAGATAAGATAGCTGAGGCTGCCAGGTTATACGCTACCCATAAGCCGTCAACTATCCTCTATGCCATGGGCATCACCCAGCACTCTCACGGCACGGATAATGTAATGGCTACCGCCAATCTGGCGATGCTCACCGGTAATATCGGTAAACCATCAACCGGGGTAAATCCACTCCGTGGTCAGAATAATGTACAGGGTGCCTGTGACCTCGGTGCCCTGCCCAATGTCTATCCCGGTTATCAAGCCGTAACTGACCCGAAGATAAAAGCCAAGTTTGAGGCTGCCTGGGACACCTCCCTATCCCCCAACCCGGGGCTTGCCATTACGGAGATGATTGAGCTTGCCGGCACGAAGCTAAAGGCAGTCTATCTTATGGGAGAAAACCCGGCACTCTCCGAACCGGACGCCGGGCATGCCCAAGAGGCACTGGCCAGGCTTGAGTTTCTGGTGGTTCAGGATATTTTCCTGTCGGAGACAGCCAAGCTGGCCGATGTTGTGCTGCCCGCAGCCAGCTTTGCCGAGAAAGACGGCACCTTCACCAATACTGAGCGGCGGGTACAGCGGGTAAGGAAAGCGGTAGAGCCTCCGGGTGACTCCCGTCCTGACTGGCTTATTACCTGTCAGATTGGGAAGAGGCTGGGGGGCAAGGGTTTTGACTTTGAGAGTCCCCATGAAATTATGGAAGAGATCGCCTCTCTCACACCCATCTACGGCGGTATTAGCTACGAGCGCCTGGAATCTGGCGGACTGCAGTGGCCCTGCCCCACCCCGGAGCACCCGGGTACACCGATACTCCACACCCGGCAGTTCACCCGGGGTAAAGGACAGTTCATCCCCCTGGAGTACAAGCCACCGATGGAGCTTCCCGATGATGAATACCCCTTGATACTGACCACCGGACGCAGCCTGTTTCACTGGCATACCGGCACCGTAAGCCGTAAAGTAGCCGGGTTGAACGAAT
>SDBT01009603.1_pt1 | contig 15679 bp, 11 predicted proteins | sample 2277101 | NCBI WGS metagenome assembly SDBT01 (sample SAMN10404973, study PRJNA504765) | marine sediment metagenome | isolation source: marine sediment core GS10_PC15, 103 cmbsf | place: Arctic Ocean: Southern Knipovich Ridge | collected 2010 | reverse complement strand
TTACTATTTATAGTAAATTTATTACTAAGTTTATACAATTATAAATATAGTATTTTTTCGTCAAAAAAATACTTCCAGAACTCCGGAACATATTTTTACTTTGGCGACCTTAAGAAAAAAGTTACCCGAAATTACCTTCCAGAATTTACTATATATAGTACAAAATATACTATATATAGTAAATTTATTACTATTTATAGTATATTTATTACTAAGTTTATAGTATATTTAGGGAAAAAAAATATTACTTTAAAAAAAACAGTACTAAAAAAAAACAAAGTTTTTTATTTTTTTTGTTGAGGAAGGGGAAAAAAAGATTACCAAAAAAAAAACTTAACTAACTAAAAATACACCTACGAATGTTGTAATGCAAGACGCACAAAAAAGTGCTAATTGTAACCATGTAATTCCAGATAATTCATCGTAGAGAATAATTGATCCAACTATTCCAGCAAATACATAGAGAACGAAATACGTTGGGATGAGTTTAGATGAATTGTATTTCGTTAGTGCCTCATTGAAGTAGCGGCCTTGAAGTAACAGACAAAAAATGACCCATAAAATAAATACCCAAAATAAAGAACTAGCGAAAACTAGCTTTGGTTGCCCACCCATTATTGCCATGGATAGAAAAGTTGCCACACCTTTTGCTGATACAATAAGCATAGACGATAACACGGAGCATAGATAAACATAATAGAGAACATTTTCATCTGATTTCGGTTCTTTTACCGGTATGAGGACAACCAAAGCACAAACGTGAAACATGATAAACAATGAAAACTTCACTGTAGTAATTCTCGCCCATGTACCGTTCGGGTCTATTGTTGCTGATTGGTTGCTGCTGCTGATGCTGCTGCTGTTGCTACTATGAGGAACTGAAAACACCACGCCAACGGATCCTGCAATACAAAGTAGGATTCCAAGCCAGGCTAGTGGACGAATTTGCTCTTTAAGATGTATCCTTGATGCAATTGCATTACTAAGAACACCGATTGAACCTAATGGTGCAACAATTACTGCTGGAGCCATTGCATACGCTATAAAATTTCCTAGTTCACCTGTTATATTTATCGCCGTTCCAATGTACCATAGTGGTTCTTTTAGATAGCTACTTTCACCTCGGCGTTTATGTGCGATTTTTTGGACAACGAAACTCAGACCGTTTAGTACATTTGAAAAGATTGCTATAAAAATACTAATGGTGCGGTTTGTTGTCATATTATTATTTTTAAGAATGGTGAAAAAACCTAAATTGAATATAATCTTCTTCTTTTTTTTTTATTATTATTATTATTTTTACTATAGTAAGTACATATATTGAAGTGATTTCTTTTAGTGTTGGAAATTGATCTACTTACCTCCATCATTATTTCCGATATGGTGTAGTGGTTAGCATTTGTCGTTTTCATCGACCAGACCGGGGTTCGATTCCCTGTACCGGAACTGATCTTTTGCATTCCCCCCCCCCCCCAAACAATCTAACTTTTTCCCAACATAAAAGGTAGAAATGTCATCTTGTTATAACTGAGATCTAATTATATTTCTTTTTGCTCATATGTTAATACGAATTGTTTTTTTTTGGATGATTGGCAAAAAATTTAGTTCCATCCTCTTTATAATTTATTTTTGTAAAGATATTATGGCAAAATATATCAGTTTTTTATTATACGAATTTTTTTTTTGTTTTTTTATATCATCACCAACCAAGAAAAAAAAATCCCGTATAAAGAAAAAAGACGATGATAAAGGTACCTGTCAACAACAAAAAAAAATCCGCCGATGAAGAAGAAGAAGAAGAAGAAAAAGAAGAAGAAAAAGAAGAAGAAGAAGAAAAAGAAAAGGAAGTGAAGAAGAAAGAAAAGGAGAAAGAGAAAATCAAATTACCACCAAAAGTTTTGAATCTTTGTTCAGAAGAGGTGAAAATCTACGACGAATCTGGAAGTAAAGTGATTAATAGATTTCCAGTTTATAAAAATTCCGAAGGAAAACCACAATGCGCAGAGATAATATTAAAAGGAAAAAAACATTGTGGACTACTAGACAGAAATGTTAATATATATAGTGAACAGGAATATATTGGTGTAAAAGGACTTCCAAAGGATGTTGTAACTATTCCAATTATCTTACCTCATCTTCACGCTAAAATTGCACTAGATTACGGTTATATGGGTATAATTTATGTAACTGATACAACTATAGATTCGATTGTAAGAGACAAAAAAGATGGGCATATTCTTGGCTTCCGTGGACTTGTTTTGTATAAAGACGAGTATGGAAGTTGTAATATACTTTAAAGAATAATTTTTTATTTAATAAAACATTTTATATTTAATTGTTGTTCAATCGCTAATTTAAATGCACTGAAAATGTTATCTTTCGAATAGATATAAACAAAGTTTACCTTATTCTTCCATTTTTTATTGTTGTTTATTTGTTGCATGAAATCGACAATCAACATAACGTTTGATAAACTTTTTTCTTTACTAGGTGCACGTATTAATTTCCATTTGTCTGGAAAGTTGGATGGTAATTTAAACAGAGGCGAACAACATGCAAGAATTTCTACTGCGTTGTTATGTTCATATAAAATTGTTGTAATCTTGTCAGATTGTTGATCTAGATCAAGTATAACAACATAATCGGAGTTTACAATTGGTTGTTGTTGATAAATATATATATATTCTTGTTCTTTTCCCTCTTCCTCTTTATCCAGACTAACAAAGCTCCATAACGGTTTTGAGTTTGAAGTCGGTTGTTGTTTTTTTACACGACCTTGTTTCTCTAAATTATACAAAACTTTGTTTATCTCTTGTTTTATCCTTGATTTTAATTTGATATCTGTTGTTAGTTTACCACTGAGGTATATTGCAGTAACAGCAGAACCGTTACATTCATTCATGAGGTTAATTATTCCTTCAGGACTTATTAGAGATAGAATAGACGTTGACATTTTTTTTTGTGTTGATGTCAATAACACAAAAAAAAAATAGGGTAAAAAAAAAGGAAATGATAATGATGAAAATTGTATTAGTTTTTTTTATTATTACTTTAATTGGAAATGTAAACGCAGAACTAGAGTCTAAATATCATCACTATGATGATATGGTTGATGTATTAATAAATATATCATCTCGTTGTGACGCAACAATGTATAGTATTGGAAAATCGGTAAGAGGACGTGATCTCTGGGTAATAGAATTTGGAATCCGCGGAGATATAAAGATTCCCTCTGTAAAACTAGTAGGAAATATACATGGAAACGAAGCTGTTGGACGTGAAGTTGCACTTAGATTCGCTGAGTATCTTTGTGATACTGCTGCTGCAGATGAATGGATATTGAGTAATACACGTATTGCAATACTTCCATCAATGAATCCTGACGGTTTTGAAGCTATGCGACGAACAAATTCTCATTTCTATGATTTAAATCGTAACTTCCCTGATCAATTTATGGATAAAACGAAAATAGTAACAACATCAGCTAATAGACAACCGGAAGTAGCTGCAGTAATGAGATGGTCTATAGAACAGAGATTTACACTCTCATTATCATTGCATAGTGGTTCACTCGTTGCAAATTATCCATTCGATGGAAATCGAGAACATGAGTCTGGAATATATTCCAGATCACCGGACGATGAAATATTTCGTTCTTTAGCGCTAGCGTATTCATTATCTCATCCGCGAATGCGTGAGAGCAAAGAGTTTACGGATGGAATTACAAACGGTGCTGAATGGTATACACTGTATGGTGGTATGCAAGATTGGAACTATCTAGAAGCGCAAACGTTTGATATTACTGTAGAAATATCAAAGGTAAAATGGCCTGATGAGAGTGAGTTAGACGGTTATTGGGAAGAGAATAGACTCTCTATTCTTCGCTATATAGAGCGTGTTCACGTAGGAATTTATGGACTTACAGATAGTGACATAGTTTCTGTTCCAGGTTTAAGAGATATCAAACCGTTAAATAGAAACGGTTATTATATTAGACTTCTAGAGCCTGGAAATAATTATACATTGAGTGGAATTATGATTAATAAAGTGACACAAATTCAAATTCCAGTTGTAGAAGAAGGGAAACCTCCATCGTTAATAGAACACAATTTTATTTGAATTTCTATATTTGGTATCTTTTTTAATAATAAAAAAAAAATTTTTTTTTTCTGTAGTGAGAGGGTATTTTTTTTTTATATTTAAAAAATTCAGAGTGAACCGAAAAAAAAAACCATCCACACTCACCCCAAAACCATGGTTTTTAGTTGTGCTGGCGCTGATGGTTGTGACGAACAAGTAACTGACTACGTATATGTTAACATAGAAGGGAAACCAATATGCTTATCAACAGAAAGATGGTGTAAGAAACATTACGATAATTTTGTAGCGCACGCATATGATAAAGGTCTTCCAGTTAAAATATGTTCCATTTGTCTTAAGAACTTAGAATTTATCCATAATAATCCTATTGTAAATGGCAAATCTTGTTGTCAAAGATGCGTAGACAATACTGATGGTGAGAAGAGCTTTTTAATTGGAATTGAAGGAACTATTGGAGTAGGAAAAACATTTTTCTGTGCTAAAAACAAAAACAGATTCAAAGTTATCGAAGAAAATGTTCCTGGAAGTATTCTATCAGCATTTTATTCTGATACGAAAAAATATGGACTGGCTTTTCAATTTCGTATGTTCTATAATCGACTTGTAGAATGGAAAGTACAAATGGAACTTGTTAAACATGGTGTTCCGATGATGAAGAAAACAGATAGCAACAGCAGCAGCAGCAGAATCAATGTTTGTTTACTTGATAGAACGGTGATGGGTGATCTTGTATTTGCAACTACATTATATATACAAGGTACATTAGATGAAAATGAATATAATATGTATCTCAATTCGTGGAATGAGTGGGTACCTCCGATCTATAAAAATCATTGCCGATTCATTTATCTTGATGCACCACCTAAAGTAACTAAAGCACGGATTAAACAACGTGGAATTATGTCTGAGCAATCTATCGATATGAAATATTTAGAAACTCTCTATCTAGTATATTTTAACATGGTTTGCTGTTTAATGGAGTTAGATGTTCCGGTTTTTGTCTACGATTGGAGTGATCTACAAAAAATACCAGATCCTACAGTTTTGATTAACTCTATTATTGACGGCGACGGACCACCACCACCATATAAAAATCGAAGTATTGAAACTGAAATCTTTACCACCAACCAAAAATGGTTCTCTTCAACAAATGAAAAGGATAAAAGAATGTCAAGTTCATTACGTTATCTTCAATTTGATGTTGACGATGTACATGAAATATTAAAATCAATTGCTTCCAGAGGATCTTATACTGCTGAAAAACCACCAACACCAAAGATTTATATGAGTCCACAAGTTAAATGTTGGTATCGTCAAGAAAAAAAAAGTGATATTTTTGTTTGAAATATAATAAATTCCTTATCCTCTCACAATCCATTTTTTTTTAAAAAAAACCCCCCTTCCTCAGAGAGACACAAAAAAAAATGTCCAACACACAAAAAAGTATTTCTGAAAAGGTATTAGATGGTGCAAAGCAATGGTTTTTAGACGCATTAAAAGTAAAGTGTGAAAAAGAGAAAATAATTCTAGAATTAATAGATAAAAATGATGAGAAGTTTAAAGCAACGGATCGAATGATCTCTTTTGGATGTGGAGATCCAAAAAGTCAAAAAGCGACGGAAGAACAATTTCAAGAATCGATAAATAATATTAATAAACAAAAAGAAATGCAAATGCTTTTCCAACATTTATCACATTCAGTGATAACAACTTTTAAACAAGAGTCTCCGAAAAAAAATCTACTAAAATTTCAAATGAAAAGTGTAAAGTTTGTCATTCGCAAAGATAACAAAACAAAAAAAGATGTATTAACAATGCAATTTGATATGAAATATTGAAAAGAAGAATAAATATTTTTTATTATTTTGAACAATAAATCAATTTTCCTACTCCAGCTGAGAAATGATGATGGTTTTCTATTTCTAAATCATGGACATAATCCGATGTTTTCCCTAGATTAATTATTTTTTTTTTGAACAACTTATCGGAACAATAAAAAAAAAATTCTAAATTTAGAAAAAAAACCAATCCATAATTTTTTCCAGGAAGGGGGAAATGTCGAGAGGTTTTTTTTTCGTATAAAAAATTTTCGAAGAAAAAAAAAATCAAAAAAAAAATGTTACAACCACAGCATCAAAACCAAAAAGAAGATTTTTTCGAAGATTTTTTCGATTCACCGTTGAAAATAGGAATAATAGGACTCCCTAGAGTAGGGAAAACAACTGTATGTAATAAAAACGGATCTAATTATGTAACTGTACAGTTATATAATTCGTTAGATATTATAAGCACTAAACATAAGAATCCAAAACATTATGAAAGATTTTTAAACTATTTTATAATGGATCATCTTTGGGATTTCCTGTATACATGGAAATATATATGGAAATCTAATTGGGAAGCATGTGAAATTGAATTAGGAAAACCTGTCTTATTGGATGGTACTATAATTGAAGATCTAGTATTTGCAACGGCACATTATGTGATTGGAACAATATCTAAACCGCAATACGATTGCTTTATGAACGAATGGAAACTTGTGGCATGTACTACTATCGAAAATATGAGAAAGGACTATCACTTTATTTTTCTAGCTTCACAAGTTACAGTAGTCATGGAAAGAATCAAGAACCATGGTATTCAATCGGAACCAAAAATGTCAAAACTGTATCTCGATGTGTTGTATGCCTGTTACTATAATGTGGTGATGTGTATGATAGAACAACATATCCCAGTTCGTATTTGTGATTGGGGAAATTTTGACATGGATCCATGTTCTCTAGTGAATGAAACAATTTCAAAAGAAAAACATGATCATGTTTTTGAATTCCATGATTTAATATCGTATATAGAACGTGATGTGTCTAATCCAAAAGATGACATCGAAAAAAGAAAGATGGAAGTATTGCGTTATTACCAAAATGATCATGCATACTTAATTACTCTATCTAAACATAGTAGTAATAGCAAAATGCCGTCGCCTACTCCACTACGTATTAATATAATAAGTACTGTATCATGTTGGTTTTTGTTAAATTTGAGAAAAACAAAACAAATACATAAATAAAAAAAATTTATCCTATATAAATTGCTATTTATTTCCAATTTAGAGTTTTTTTTTAAAAGAGGATTGAAAAAAAAGTAGATCTTTCACACAGTGAAAGAAAACCGGCCAACATCATCATCAAAGAGCATTGTCTATTATTCAAATACTACTAAAATTTGCGACCGGTAAAATACAGGATATTTTTTGACCGATTCAAAAATTATGGGAATTTTTTATTTGGGAAATTCACATGAATCTTTGAATTGGTACAAACCCATAATTGGGATTCCCGTAATAAATAATCTTCTTCGAATATCACCGAGTTCTTTGAATAAAGGTGTCTTGCAATATCTTCTGTTCTAGCAGCATACCAAATTGTTTTCTTCTATCATCTTTATATTAAGATAATGTTTGTTGAAGATCTACTTTTTTCCTCTCTCTCTCTCTCTCTATCTCTCTCTCTTTCTCTCCCTCTATATCTATCTCTCTCTCTCCCTCCCCTCCAGCGGCGTATCTCCAGTCAGTAGCATTGTTGTTTTTAGTTTTTTTTTTATTATATTTTTACAATAAGTTCTTTAAATAATGTAAATGAACCGGCACTATATTTTCTACACGCTGAATGAATTGTGTTTTCTCCTTCCTCCGTCGTCGTAAAAAATATCAGTTTTTCTTTAGCACAGCTAACCGCAGTATAAATGTCATGCCAGGTAGTTGTGGGTCCAATCAAAAGTCCACACTTAGAAACGCGTCTTGAACAAAATGTAGGTCTGGAACGAACAGTAATACAGCTACTGTGAATAATACGAGTTGATTCAGAGAAAAAAGTGGTGATTGTTGTTACTGAGAATGGATTTTCAAGATCTTCAATTTTTAGAATTAAGCATTGATTATAAGAAATTGGGAATGAAAACTCTTTTTTATTCTGTTCTTGTTGATGCTGTTCCGCTTCTGCCTCCGCATCATAGATCTTCCATTCTGCTACTGTTCTTTTACGCTTTTTGTAGTTTCTTTGTATTTCGAATGATTTTATCACACCAGAAACATCAGTTGAGGTTCGGTTAACGACGGTTACAACATCATTTATCCTGAATGTAGTTCTTGACTTTTTAGCACGTTGGAACATAACATCATCACATTGTTTTCTGTTATTTGCAAAACAACGAAAATCACCAGCACCATTGATGAAAGAAACAATACTAGTTAGAGGTTTAATTGAAACGTTTTCTGTCTGATAATTCTTTTTAATAAATACGTCTTCATAGATTTTGTTAGCTGCACTTGGTAATAGTTCACTTATTTCTTGCTTGAAAAAAGATAGATTATCCGATTTAACTATATTAAAAAATGGTGTTCCGTATTCATTTTTAATTGCTGTTCTATTTGCGAAAGGAGGACGGATTCTTGAATCACCAATTAAGCAAAGCTGTTTCAAGGATGTGAATACATCAAAAATCTTATTTAGAATAAGAATGCCTAGTTCTTCTGCACCAAGAACGATAAGAAATCGAACATTTTCAACATTATTAGTAGTTTGTTCCGATAAATCATCATCGTCGTCTTCATTAACGTTCAGCGATAGATATTTATACAGACTCATTATACCACCACTGGGGTCAGATAGATATGTAGTGACAACAAGAAAATCTGATGGATGTCTATCCATCATTTTAAATACCAGTTTTTTGACATCACAATTTGCATTACAGTTTAAGAAAGACAATGCATTTCTTTCTATTGATTCGCATATACTAGTGATGTTATTATGGTCGTCGTCGTCGTCATCGTTTTGCGACAATATTGTTATGAATGATGAACTATTTAATTTATTAATTCTTTCCGTAAGTTTTTGTTCAATTTCCAAATTGTTCTTAAACATCAAATAGTTTTCGGTATCGAATTTAATTCTAACAAGATTGGTGCTGGTAGACAATTGATTTATTAATAATTCAGCAACTTCACTGTTTTGTATCTTTGTTAAAGAATTTCCAAAATTCATTAATGATGATAAAATATTACGAAATACTCGATATGCTTGAGCATACAGTTCAGTATTGTTTTTAAGAAATATCAAGAGTTTCTGTTGTTTAAGAATTTTCGCTGGAACATACAACGTATTCGCTAGTTTTTTAATAGAATCGGCAATAAATGGAGATTCTCTAAAGAAACATGGTATGAAAGGATTCTTTATGAGTTCATCTAATGTTAGTTTGTTGTAGACTATTTTGCTTAGGATTGTTGAACTACCGAAAAAACAGCAGAGTAAAATCAGTATTTCGTTATTATGCAGCAAGAAAATGTTGTCGAAAAAATTGAGTGCTGCAGCTCTGTCAACATGTTTAATACTTTTATCCGTAATGTGTGAAGTTGGTTTGGTTATTCCAGCTCTTTTCAGAGGCTCTGATAATTGTGATCGCATTTCACCCGTTTCAAAAACTTTTAGTTTTTCTACTCGATGTTTAACATCCTCCAGTGTTAAAGTATTGCTTTGAAATAGAACTTTAGCACGTAGAATAGACTTTACTCGGTTGTTGTTCTCATCTACCCAGAGCACGTACCGAATTAATCCACTTACACTTCCAAATCTTCCTGTAATTTCAAGGCCTGTATTCTCGTCGTCTTCAGCAGTAGCATCAGCAGCAGCAGAGTTAATTTCTACTTTATCTTTCATTATTTGTTCCATTGTATCACCGTTCTCTATTCGTTTTTCAATTTCCGCTTCAATTCTTTCTTGACGTCCAATTTCATTAATGGCTGATCTTGCTGATTTTTTTCTTCGTGCTGAACTCCATCCAGCATTCATTGTATCAGACCATTTTTCTCTATAAAATATAACACGATACATTCCATTTCCGAAATTTGTTATTACCCGCCCAACACTACCGACCAATAATTTCATTCCTTTTGGAGCTTTCCACCTAGGATTATTTTCATTCTCTTCACTATTCTCTTCGATGCCATGTTCCGTAAGAAATTCTTTCTTGGATTTTTCGTATTTATTATTATTATTATTATGTTTTTTTAGTCTTTTTAGTAGAGGTTGTGGTGATTCTTCTTCTTCTTCTTCTTCTTCTGCTGATGACATATTTTATTTTTTTTTTCATTTTTTTTCTTCTCCAAACGCGATCGCGATTTCGGCTACTTTTTTTTAAATTAGATTGAGTTTTTTTACTATTTAAAGAAAACACTTTTTTTTTCATATATTTTTTTTCCCTTTAAAACGAAGTTTATTTATTTTTTTTAATTCCCTTGAGAAAATTAAAAAAAACTGACTGACTGACTGACTGATCGATCGATCGATCGGTGATGGAAAATTTCGATATTTTTAATCTGTTAATACGCGGTGCTGATGAAGAAATAAATAAATACAATGTCGATAATAAAAAAATTAATAATCACATAGAACAAATGGATGAAATGAGTTTAACAGTAGCAGTATCAGCAGAAGCAACATCATCGTCATCACCCACTAATAATAAAAAATTATCATCAGAACAAATAAAACTCTACATCCCACGACTTCCGATTGATTTGAAATTCAAAAGATTCAAAGAGCATGACCAAAAAACTCCTGTTTATCGATTTCTACTCCAGAAACAAAGATGGAGTGTCAGTGAAGCAAAAATACGGCCAAGATTACGTGAAAAATTGGAAACACCAGCTGAATACAGGAAAATGTTCGATAGTTGGTATCAAGAGAAATTAAGTGAGCTAAAGTTTCCATCCGACTTTTATGAAGATTTTGATAAAGATGATAGAACACTTTGGGAATTAATTTCACGTGAAATCGAGCGTCAAAACGCCGAATGGTGTTCCACATTCTCGGATTGGCATACGGAAACGATTCTCGATGATTTAGAGGTTGAATATTTAGATAACCTTGGTTTTACGACTGAATGTGTCTCAACGTTCACATCGTACAGTAAATTTATCGCCGCGAGAAGAATGACGCTGGTGGTACATTCAGACTATAACGCTAAGCGTAAAAAGTTCCTAACGGATGAATATTCCGAAAACTTTCTTCGTATTCATAGTGCTTCAAGTTTAAGGACAACAACATGTTCCAAAATACAGATGATAAAAGCGATTAAAAACGATTCGTGTACATTTTTAACGGTTGATAAAAATGAAAAATTTCCGTTGATCACTAATCCAATTCCTTTAATGCGATTGGAACATAAATTGATGCCTCATCAATTGTACGGCCTTTCATTTGCGTGGTATCGTGAAAACAATCCAGTAATCTATACACCGAAGACGACGAAAAAAGAAGAAGGAGGAGGAGAAGAAAAAGAAGAAGAAGAAGAAGTGATAGAAATACGCGGAGGTATGATTCTTTATATGCAAGGTCTCGGTAAAACTGTAATAATGCTTTCTTTAGTTGCTAAAGATGCACAAAAAACACAGATTATCGATAAAGATATACCATTACGCGCCTACTACGATTCTACTACCGGAAGAATCGCGGCGACTGTAGTTATCTGTATGAAGACAGTACTCTATGCGTGGAAACAAGAGCTAGATAAATTTTTCGGTAAAGATAAACTAAGGACACTTATTCTTCACTCATCCGAGTATAAGAACTCAAACCGTGCTAAACGTCTTAATCTTACACTGTCTGATGTTACACTGAAAGATTTGACTGGAGATCGTATTGTGATTGTTTTAACAACGTATGAATCAGTAAGTGGTGGATTTAATAAATTTAAAGATGCAAATTCTCCGTCACCGGAAAAGTCGAAAGGTCTTCAGTTGCTTGCCTCGTTGCACTGGAAACGTGTGATTACAGATGAAAGTCAGAAATTCGCGAATAGTGAAACGAGAATTGCCTCAGCAATTCTCTCGCTTCGATATGATATCGGTTGGTGTGTCTCTGCTACACCGATACGTAACGACAAAGAATTGGATCTCACATCACAAATGAGTATGATAGGAATATCACCGAAAATACCGAGAAATGAAAGACAAAAAATATTGAAACGAGTTGTAATTCACATGGATTACACAGACACAGATATCAAAATGCCAACGCTGAATATTAAAACTGTTCGAGTTACTCTGAGTGAGATAGAGCGTCGTATCTATCTTCACTACTTAGATGCAACAAAGGATGCATACAAAAAATTGGAGTCCCCGTCGTCGGATACCAGTAGTACCAGTAGTACCAGTAATAGCAGTAGTAGCAGTAGTACCAGTAGTAGCAGTAGTACCAGTAGTACTAGTAGTACAAGTAGTACAAGTAGTACCAGTAGTACCAGTAGTAATCCTATTCGCTTTTTCGAGATTCTCATGCAACTACGTTTGGTTTGTGTTGCATCTCACCTACTACATATTGGACGTTATAATAAAGGTGCTTCTTTTCAACAAAAACACATGATTTCACAAAGAAAACGTATGTTTGGTAAAGTGGTTCCAATACAAGATTATGGTGATGAAATGGATGAGTCAAAATTACGTTATAGAAAATCTGAAGGGGGAGAAGAAGAAGAAGAAGAAGAAGAAGAAAGGACAAAGATTTTAGATGATGGTGGTGGTGGTGATGAAGAAGAATTTAAAAAAGCAATGGGGGGAGCAGAAATTTCTGCTAATGGATCGTTATTATACACGGATAATAAAGAAGAAAAAGATATTTCCACCACAAAAAAGATTTTCGATCTATTACCAAAACCCTGCAGAGAATGGGTAAAAGATAAAGAGAAATCTGGTGAAAATGGATCAAAGATTTTAAAAGCCGTGGAAATTGTGAAAGAAAACATTCCATCTGATGAGAAATTTATTTTATTTACAAATTTTGCTTCTGCACTTCCGATTATTCATGGTATGTTTGAAAAAAACGGTATAAAAACACTTACAATGATAGGCAAGCATACGTTTGACGCACGTAACGCCATTCTAAATCGATTTGAAAGTGATAAATCGATTCAAGGTTTGATGATGACTTTCAAAGTTGGGAACGTAGGATTGAATATAACACATGCAAATAATGTACTACTATTGGATCCTTGGTGGTCACCTGAATGTGAGAAACAAGCATTTTCACGTACCTACCGTATTGGACAAACAAAAACAGTTCACGTCTATCGTATCATTTCAAACGATACGATAGAGGAACGAATTCGAGACATTTCCCTAGGAAAAGAAGTGGAATTGACACAGTTTCTATGTGACCATCGTGGAAACTCTACTAACTCAGATGAATTGAAATCTAGGATGATGAAGAAGAATAATAAGAAGAAGAAGAAGAAGAAACGAAAATTTGTTTCGGAATTAGCGACAGCAATTATAGGAGAACCAGCAATGAAAAAATCGAAAAAAAAGAAGAAGACGACGACGAAGATGAAGAAAAAGAAGAAGAAGAAGAAGAAGAAAAAAATAAACTAATTCCACCGAATAAATATATATATTTTTTTTTACTGAGGAATACAAATAAAATTTCTAACAATCGCCCATCCGGTACTTCTTTGTTTCGGAACGAAAATACTGTGAAGTTTCGCTGTACATAGTATTTGTGTGCTTTGTGATACGAGTTCTAATTTATCATTTGGTTCTGGAAACAAGAAAAACTCTCGTTTCGCTTTGATCGGTAGTCTTACAAACATCACCTGTTCACCGGAATCAATTTGAATCTGATCGCTTAATTGTATAGGTTTCCTCTTACCAGTTTTGATAATTCCATACGCTAAAAGTTCCTCTACCAATGGACCGGAAGCACGCCACCATTGAGTTTGTGTTTTACGTTCTACAAATTGCGGTTTTTTCCCGAGTGCTGAATAATTAGGTGTGATAAATTCGTATTTGTATTCTTCATCTAACCTCAAACGGTTTTTTCTTGTATAGAAATGTTCCGGCGCCGGATCCTGTGGTTCTAGAAAACGATATGGTGGTGAACCGAACAGTTTTATTATACGTTTTTCAGTATCTTTTTGTTGACTATAGGAAGTGAACCATTTCTCTCGCTCAACATGTTCCAACCATTTATACCGAAGTTTTTCAACAGAATAATTTTTATTTCGATACATTTTTGTAAAAAAAAAAGATTTTTTTTTTTATTATTCAGTCGCTATTAAACGGCTGATTGTTGTTGTTGTTGTTGTTGTTGTTGGTAGTTTATCTGGGACATCTGGAAAACTTTGTTGTTGGTGTTTCTTATTTATAAGTGAAAGCGCTGGTACAGATGAACGTTTCATATTATTATTATATACCGGTGGTGTTATTGTTTGTTGATATGGTTGATATTGATATTGATATTGGTGGTGGTGGTGGTGGAGTTGTTGTTGTTGTTGTTGTTGTTGTTGTTGTTGTTGTTGTTGTTGTTGTTGTTGTTGTTTATATACTGGTTGTTGATGTTGTTGCCGCACTGGCTCATAATTTTCTGATAATTCTTCTAATTCCTTCATTAAATCATCATTATCAAGGTCTTCATCCGCATTCAAATTGGTCGAATCGAAAGGTCTTGATAGGGCATCGGATATCTCAGAAACATCAGTTTGTGCGTCTTCTACCTCTCCCATTAAAATTTCTATCTCCTCTACATTTATTCCAGGCATCTGTTTTTTCATCGCATTCAAATTAGTTATTACGTCTCCCATTACAGTGGAAACCTGTGCGTTCAATGACGTCATTTGTACTGTATCTCCAATATCATACATATTGCTTAACTGTTTGTTCAGTATAAGGCTTGTGTTTGAAAGTTTTTTTGATCTTTGGAACACAAGTTTAGCTTTTTTTTTGTCCCCTGATTTTAGCAATTTTACTGCTTCTGCTTTTTGTGCCTCGGCAAGCTGTTCAAGTTGTCTAGCTTTATTTTCGATAATATCCATCGCCTGTTCTGTATGTCCAAGCATCTGATTCTCTGACATGATTGGAGACGGTTTTTTGATTAATTGTGTTGATGCATAAGGATCACAAAGAAGATATGTTTTTACCCAATAATACACGAAATTTGTGGGGTTTATCAACCAACTCATTTATTTTTTCTCACTTGGATGGGGGTTTTTTTAATCAGAAAAACTTTTATCACTTATAAACTAGAAAAAAGAAATCAAATAACTAAAAAAAAAGAAAAAAAAGAAATGTCTGATATTAAATCGTTTTTTCTTGAGAAAAAACGTCGTCGTCGTAGACAAGAAGAAGAAGAAGAAAAAGAAGAAGAAGAAGAAGCAGCAGAAGAAAAAGAAGAAGAGGAAGAAAAGCAAGAGAATGTAGAGTTTGAACTGCGTGATGAAGGTGGAAATAAAACAAAAATATCATCATTTTTTGATAGTGAACTTGTTGCTGATGATGATTACGTAGATCCATACTCTAATGCAAATGACGAAAAAAAGCCAAGAACAAAACTAAGTGAACTAGGTAAAGGTTATTGTGACAGACTGGAATACATGTCTAAAGTCCGTAAATACGGAAGAGCTTCGATAGGTGCGAAGAATGTGCCCCCTTCTTCTGGCGCCGCCGCCGCCGCCGCCGCCGCCGCCACCACCACCACCACCACCACCACCACCACCACCACAACCACCATCAAAACACCAATGTCACGGC
>SDBT01009602.1_pt1 | contig 15679 bp, 11 predicted proteins | sample 2277101 | NCBI WGS metagenome assembly SDBT01 (sample SAMN10404973, study PRJNA504765) | marine sediment metagenome | isolation source: marine sediment core GS10_PC15, 103 cmbsf | place: Arctic Ocean: Southern Knipovich Ridge | collected 2010 | reverse complement strand
CTCATCCGGCTTTTCCGGGAAACTCGAACCGCCAAGGCGCCAAGTCGCCAAGGATCTTGGGTTGTGCCATGCGTTCGGCGAGGGCTACTGGAACGCTGGTCAATCGTCCCGGCAGTGTCTCCGGGTCCGGAAGTACCGGTCTGCTGGTAACGCCCTGAATCGCTCTCCTCCCATGATTGTCTCGTTCTTCTTGGCGCCTTGGCGTCTTGGCGGTTCCCGGAAATCCCGGATGAACCTTATGTTTTGCCGATGCCCCGCATCAGGCGTGCGTGCGCCTGCGAACTGCCCGCGATCACCGGAATCATCTCGCCCCCGTAGCGTGACACGTCAAACGGGAAGACCGGCGCGCCGGCCGGCGACGTCACCACGCCGCCGGCTTCCTCGACCAAGAGGCAGCCGGCGGCGATGTCCCACAGCTTCACGTTGCCCGCCAGGGCCAGGTCCAGTTGCCCCAGCGCGGTCAGCGCCAGGTGCAGCGCCGCCGACCCGAAGTTGCGCACGACGTGATGCTCGAGCGCGTGCAGGACGAGCGCTCTGGTTGCTTTCCGGCGCGCGCTGGGAATGCCGATGATCAGCTTGGCGCCGGGCCCGTAGACGCTTTTGGTGCTCGCGTCTGCCGGCGAGACCGGCCGCCCGTCGACCCGCATTCCGCCCGCGCGGGCGGCCGAGTACATTACGTTGCGCATCGGATCGAAGATCGCCCCCGCCACCGGTTCGCCGCGCTGCATCGCCGCCACCGAGCAGGTGAACCACGGCAGGTTGCGAATGTAATTGCGTGTTCCGTCGATCGGGTCGATGATCCAGCAGACTGATTGGGGATTGGGGATTGACGATTGCAGATTGGGGGTTGGAGCGTGCGGAGCCGGGACCGCGGATTCTTCGCCGATGAAGGCGTCGTGGGGGCGCAGGGCGTGGATGTGCGCGCCGATCGTCCGCTCGACGGCGAGATCGACCTCGGTCACCTCGCTGCGGTCGCCCTTCAGCGTGACCTGCTGCCGCCGCCCGAACGAAGCCCGCGCCAAATCGCCGCCGATCCGGGCGGCGGACTCGGCCAACTCGAGCAGTTCCTCCGGCGAAGGCGACGCGACCGGCTCCGACTCGGGCGAACTCATCGGGGATCTTTCGGCTCGCCGGTCTGCTTGCCGCGCTTGTTCTTATCCTCCCCCGCCAGTGTATCGGCTTTCTTCTGTAGATCCTCGGCCTGCGCGGCCATGTGTTTGAACAGCCGGCCGAGCGGCCCGGTCTTCTTCTGCTTCGGGGGCTGCGGGCCGAGTTGCTCGCGCTGCTCCTTCTCGCGCTTGATCTGCTTGCGAATCCGCCGCGACTCGAAGATGCCGAAGACGTTGGTCGACAGCCAGTACAGATTCAGGCCCGACGGCATCAGGTAGAACATGAGCGGAAAAAGGATGCTCATCATGTACATCATCATCTGCTGCTGGCGGGCCTGGTCCTCGGGCGTCATGCCCGACGACTTGCGGCGCGGCTTGTTCTCCGCCGCCGCCTTCTTCACCGCTTCCTTCTTGGCATCCATTCCCGGCTTGGGCATGTACTTCTGCTGGAGCCACATGCTCACGCCCATCAGGACCGGCAGCAGGTTGATTGCTTCGATGTTCTGGAACATGCGCCCGATAAACGGGAGCCAACCCAGGATCGGGATCGTGATCGGGTTGGCGAACTTGTAGAATTCGTCCGGGGCCGAGAGGTCGATGATCCACCAGGGGTCGAAGCCGGCGTGGCGCAAGTGCACGTTGGTGTTAAGCGCGGTCCACAGCGCGATCAGGATCGGCATCTGAATCATCATCGGCAACATGCCGATCATCCCGGCCATCGGGTTGACGCCTGCCTCGCCGTAGAGCTTCATGGTCTCCTGGTTTATTTTGGCCTTGTCGTTGGGGTGCTTTTCCTTGATGGCGTCCAGCTTGGGCTTGAGCTTGGCCTGGGCCTCCTGCATGCGGTACATCGACTTCTGCTGGAACACCGCCAGCGGATGCAGCAGCGCCCGAATGATCACGACCAGCACCATAATCGCCAAGCCGTAGTTCCGGACGACCGTATGGATGCCTTCGAGCAGCGCGGTCATGAAGCTGGTCAGCCAGGCAAACGTGCAGCAGCAGCGCTGATCGGCGTCGCGGGCGGTGACGTACCCGAGCTGCGAACGGTTCGCGTAGGCCGGGTTCGCGCTCTCCAAATCGTCCTCGTTCTTCGTGCCGGCGTAGATCTCGAACGTGAACGCGGCCGACTCGCCCGGCGCGAGCTTCTGCGGCAGTGTGACGATGCGTGCCAGGTAGTCACCCGGGTCGTCGCCGGTCAGGTTCTCGATTGCCACGTCTCCACCGACGTGGCTGATGTAGTCGGCGGCAACCGCGCCGGGGCGCGGCAGTGGGCGGGTGAAAACGCCGAAGTACTTGTTCGCCAGCGCGGTCCACAGAAACTGCTCAGCGGACGAGCCCAGCGTGGGATTGTCTTCGAGATCGCCTCGTCCGTAGGCTTTGGGCTCGACTTTCTGCTCATCCAGTCGTGCGCGAACCAGCTTGCGCATGTCGTATTGGCGGTTTTCCTTGGTGATGCCGATCGGGCCGTCCTGCTCGACCTTCAGATCGAGCGGGGAGTCGCCGAGGTTCACGAACTCCAGCCGCAGTTGGGTCAGGGCTGCTCCGGGCTCCAGCGTGTAACTTTTGGTGACGCGCAGCCGATCATCACCGTCGGCGCCGCGCAGCGTGGTCGTGAAGGCGGCGAAGTGACTCTCCTGCCGGGCAGTTTCCCAGAGGAGGTCATTCAGGGGCAAGGCGCGCGTCCCGAGCCAGATCTGCCGGGTGATATACGAAGTGTGTATCCGCCCGCCGGCGAGATCCTCGACCGGTTTGATCAGCACATAAGGTTCGTTGGTATCCTGCTCGAGACGGTGGACGTACGTATCGCCCTTCTGCTCGGTCAGCAGAATGCGCTCGACCGCCGCGCCGCGGGCGGTCAGCTCGATTGAGAGCTTGTCGTTGGTTCTGCCGCCCAGCGCGAACGTCAGCTCTTGCTCACCCTGGCTGAAGAACGAATCGCGGGCCGGAGCGGTCTGAACTGCGGCGGGCGCGCTGTCCGCCGCGCCGCGGTCGTCCGGGTGGGTGATGGGGGGGATCGGTGTCTCGACCGGCTGCGTTACAGTAGGGGTGCCGGTCTCGGTCGGCGGATCCGGAAGCGGCGCCAACTTATCGAAGACCGCCCGGTAAACCAGGAAGACCGCCAGCCCCACAATCAGGGCGGTAAACAGACGACGCGTTTCCATGCTACCTCGGTGCCCCGCTGATCATCCGCAAAGCCAACTCGACGCCGTCTCGGCGGCACCACCGTGGCACTCGGGGACGGAATGCGGAATTGTAGACGCTTACCATCTTTCTGCAATGTTACCGTCGGCGCGGCGGCACCGGTAATCACCGTCTGCGGTGCGCACAGCCGCGATTTACGGGTTCTTTGGCTCACTCGGCGGCGTGGAGTTTCGAATGTTCGCGCGGATTTCTAACTGTTGTTCGGAACCGGGCCCGCTAGCAGATCCAGCTCCTCCAGCGGAGACGTGTCACCCGAGCAGATCAGCTCACAGTCCGCCCGCAGGCGCACCAGCCCGGGTTCAATGAACCGCCGGGCGACCTGCCGCTTGCGCTCGATCTGCGCCGCCTGACCGAGCAGCAGATGCCCGACAATGATCGTTATGGCCGAGTCCACCAGCTTGCGCCCGCTCAGATCCATGTACTCGTTGCCCCGCGCCTTTACGAATGCAACGGCCTTGAGCAGCGTGTTCTTGGCATTCATCAGCTTGAGTTTCAGGTCGCTGACGCGCTCATCGGAGTACTTGATCTCCTCCCGGTCGGCCAGCCACTTCTCGAATGCTCCGCTGCACACCCCGCGCACCGCCGCCACGACCTGCAACTGGCTGGTGCCTTCGTAGATCGTGGTGATCCGCGCGTCGCGCAGGTAGCGCTCGGCGGGGTAGTCTTTCATATAGCCCGAGCCACCCAGCACCTGCACGGTGGTGTCCGCCACGTACACACATGTCTCGGAGGCGTAGTACTTGCTCATCGGCGTCAGCATGCCGTTGATGCGCTTGGCCGAGCGGGCCAGGGCTTTGCGCTGCTTGAGCTCGACCTTGTCCGAGACCGTGCCGGAGTCCAGCACGCGCAAGTTGTTGTTTTCGACGTCGCAGACGCGGCAGGTCTCGTAGGTCAGCGCCCGGGCTGCCTCGATCGCGATCTTCATGTCGACCAGCATCTCGGCCACCGCCGGCAGCCGCTCGATCGGCCCGCCAAACTGCTTGCGTGAATGGGCGTAATTCCGCGCCAGCCGGTATGCAGCCTCCGCCAACCCGAGCGACTGGGCGGCGATGCCAACGCGGGCCCCGTTCATCAGCGCCATCACGTAAGTGATCAGCCCGCGTTGCCGCTCGCCGATCAGTTTCGCGGGTGCGTCGTCATAGACCAGCTCACACGTCGGTGAACCATGAATGCCGAGCTTGTTCTCCAGGTGCCGGACCCTGATGCGGTCGTTGCGCTCGGACAGGAACAGGCTCAGCCCCCGGCCGTCGGTGATTTCCGGCTCGCTCCGCGCCAGGGTCAGCAGAATGTCGCCACAGCCGTTGGTAATGAACCGCTTCACCCCGCGCAGCCGCCAGTTCCCCTCGTCGTCTTGGAAGGCCCGCAGCCGCACGGCTTGCAGGTCGCTGCCGGCGTCCGGCTCGGTCAGCACCATGGCTCCGGTGTACTTCCCGCTGGCGAACTTCGGCAGGTACTCGGCCTTGATTTCCTCGGTCGCGAAGGCGTTGATCGTTTCGGCAATTCCCTGCAAACCGAAGATATTCATCAGCGAGGCGTCCGCCCGGCTGACGATCTCGTTCGCCATCGCGTAGACCAGGCTGGGACAGTTCAGGCCGCCGAACGCCCGCGGGAGCGTGAAGCCCATCAAGTCGGCCTGCCCGAGCTGGCGGACGTTGTCATGCACCAACGGATGCAGGGTTACCGTGCCATCGCCGTTGAGCTGATGCCCCTCGCGGTCGATCTGCTCGGCCCGCGGCGCGACGACGTTGCCGGCCAGATCGCCGACGATCTCGAGGATCCGCCGATAGTTGTCGATCGCATCGGCGGCATCGGTTGGCGCGTAGTCGACGCCCTTGGCGGCGTCGGCGAAGTCATCTTCCTGCATCCGCGCGAGCTCGGCCAGATCGATATGGTTGAACAGGAACTGAATGTCGTCGTTATCAGTAAAAAAGTTCGGCACGCGTGCCTCCTGCTGCAGACTCGTCTGTGCTTTATGGCTTCGCGGCTCTCTGGCCGGGTGATTCTGCCTAAGCGCGTTCCTTGATCGCCTTGATCATCAACGGGATGATTTGATTCAGGTCGCCCACGATACCGTAGTGCGCCACCGAGAAGATCGGCGCCTCCGGGTCGTTGTTGATCGCGACGATCTTGGCCGACTCCTCCATGCCCGCCCGGTGCTGCACGGCTCCGCTGATCCCGGCGGCAATGTACAACGCCGGACGAACAGTCGTGCCGGTCTGTCCGATCTGGTGGGCCTTGTCGACGTACCCACTGTCGATGGCGGCGCGCGAGGCGCCGACGGCGCCGCCCATGGCCCCGGCCAGCTCGTGGATGACGCGAAAGGCCTCTTTGCTGCCCACGCCACCACCCCCGGCCGCAATCGTCCGGGCACCCTTGAGATTGATCTTGCGGGGCTCGCGATGGCGTTCGATCAGCTTGACGGCGAAATCCTGCTCCTGGAACTCGACCTGCTCCTCGACGATCTCACCGCTGCGCTGCGGATCGGGGTCGAGCAGCGGCATTACCCCCTCGCGGACGGTGGCCATCTGCGGCCAGCGCGCGGGGTTGATGATGGTCGCGACGATGTTGCCGCCGAACGCGGGACGAATCTGCAGCAGCAGGTTCTTGTGCGTGATCCCGGCCGCCTTGTCCTCGACGTCGGCGATCTCGAGCGCGGTGCAGTCCGCAGTCAGCCCGGCCCGCAGCGCCGACGCCACTCGCGGCGCCAGATCGCGCCCGATCACCGACGCCCCGTAGAGCACGATCTGCGGCTTGTGCTGGTCGACCAGGCTGTAGATGACGCGGGCGTACGGCTGGGTTTGATAGTGCTCCAGCCGCTGATCTTCGACTAGGTAGACCTTGTCGGCCCCGTGTGCGATTAGCTGGTCGGCCAGCCCGCGCACGTCCGCACCCGGCAACACGGCGGCCATCTTCACGCCGACCTGGGCGGCCAACTCGCGGGCCCGGCCGCAGAGTTCCAGCGTAATGTCGCTCAGCGCGCCGTCTTCCTGTTCGGCGAACACCCAGACCTCGCCCTTCCGATTGACCTCGATCATCAATTGCTCCGCGACGCTATCCGAGCGTGTGGTCAATAATCAGTTCGTGAACCAGGCGGCGGACGCCCTCCTCGGTCGGTGGGATCTCCGTGTATCCCTCCTTCGTCAGCACGATCGACTGCACCCGGTGCACCTTGGTCGGCGAGCCGCTCAGGCCGCACCAGTCCAGGTCGGCGTCGACGTCGTCGAGATTCCAAGTGTCGATTAGCAGCCCGCGCGAGCGCAGCTTCTCGGCCCGACGTTCGACCTCGACCTCCAGCTTCTCTTTGCTCAAGTCTGCCAGCTCGGTTTTGACTTCCGCCGCCAGCTCGAGGCGCGAACGGGCCCGCTTCTGCTTCATAACGCGTTTGGCGGCTGCGGGGCGCGGTTTGGCCTCCGCTTCAAGTACGGTAACGAGCACCGGGAGTTTGACCTCGACCAGCTCCCAGCCGTTGCCGACGTTCCGCCGCATCCGGGCCACGCCGTTCGCGGCCGATTCGATCCGCTCCAGACAGGTCACCTGGGGGATACCGAGTTTCTCGGCGGTTTGCGGGCCGACCTGGGCGGTATCGCCGTCGATCGCCTGCCGGCCGCAGAAAACCAGGTCGTACTTACCGAGTGTGCGAATGGCCCGGCTGATGATATAGCTGGTGGCGAGCGTGTCGCTGGCTGCCGCCCGTTTGTCGGTCAGCAGGATCGCGCGATCCGCTCCACGATAGAGCGCCTCGCGAAGTACGTCGGCCGCCTTCGGGGGGCCCATGCTGAGCACCGTCACGCTGCCGCCGTATTCGTCGCGCACCGACAGCGCAACTTCAAGCGCGTACAGGTCTTCCGGGTTAAAGATCGCCGGCAGGGCCGCCCGGTTCACGGTCCCTTCGGGCGTCATCGCCTCGGCGGTCACGTGAGCGGTATCGGGCACCTGCTTGACGCATACCACACAATCGTACGCCACGCTTCGTCTCCAACAGTCCTTCCGGTGGTCAAATACCCAAAAGATACCGTACCGCTCGCCCCTGTCAGCGTCAAGCAAACGCCCGCTGCTTCGTGCCGGCGGGTCCAGGGCGCTTCAGGCGGGCCGGTTCCGAGTCGAAAAACGTAGCGTCGGGTCTCCGTGCCCGACGTAGACCGGCGTCAGAGTCGCCCGGCGACTATGTCGGGCACGGAGACCCGACGCTACATCCGCCGCCCCAGCCCGCCGGATGTGTCATGGACCCCGTGCCAGCAGCTTTGCCCCGCATACAATTATTAAACGCGAATTGGCGCGGCTACCGACCACCGATCACAGCGAACACTCGGCACCCAGCACGCAGTGCGGAAATCGCTCACCTGCTTCGGCTTGGACGCGGGAATCGTGCTGTCCTAAGGAGCTCCCGATGGGAATGCTGGAAGGCAAGACCGGCTTGATTTTCGGCGTGGCCAACGATCGTTCGCTCGCCTGGCACATCGCCGAGCGGCTGCACGAGGAGGGCGCCGTGCTCGGCTTCACCCACCTGCCGCCGCCGAAAATGGAGCGGCGCGTGCGGCTGCTGGCCGAGCCGATCGAGGCGCCGGTGATCCTGCCCTGCGATGTAACCGACGAAGCGCAGATCGCGCGCGTGTTCCGGGAGACGTACGCGGCCATGGGTGAACTGGACATGGTCGTCCACTCGATCGCCTACGCCAGCCGCCAAGCCCTGGCGAATCCGTTCCACAAAACTACTAGTGCCGACTTCCACCAGGCCATGGAGATCAGTGCTTATTCGCTGATCGCGCTCGCCCGCCACGGCCTGCCCTACATGGCCCCGGGGGCCAGCCTGCTCACGATGACCTATTTGGGCGCGGTCAAGATGATCCCCAGGTACAACGTGATGGGCGTCTGCAAGGCGGCGCTCGAGTCCACCGTGCGCTACCTCGCGGCCGATCTCGGGAATGAGAAGGGCATCCGGGTCAACGCCATCTCCGCCGGCCCGGTGCAGACGCTTTCCTCGGCCGGCATCAGCGGCTTCGACAAGGTCATGCGCCACTACCCCCCCAAATCCCCACTCCGTCGCAACATCCGCGCCCACGAGGTTGGCAACGCCGGGCTCTACCTGCTCAGCGACCTCTCCAGCGGCGTGACGGGCGAGATCCACTACGTCGACGCGGGGTACAATACTGTTGGCTGGTAGTGCGCTCTCTGACGTGTTCTTACGGCATGTTACGGCGGGGCTTTGATCGACGTATCCACGTCGACCGGTCGGTGAAAACTGTCAAACAAGCCGTTCTCTTCGAAGCAATCGAAGAGGCAGCGCGCGATCAGCCGGTCACCCTCCGGCGTCAGATGGATTCCGTCGCTTTGGAACAGGTCGTTCCGGACAGCCTCTCGGCTCAGCGCGTCGAATCGCGCCGCCAGATCGCAGAGGGCCACGCGGTGAGCCCCGGCCACGGCGCGCACGATTTCGATGTATTGCTCGTGCAGCGGCACCAGATCGCCGAGGTTTGTGATCCAACGTGGAGCCAAATGCGGCGGCTCCGAGCCAGGCTGATGGGACGTCGGCGCTGTGAGCAGCACCGGGATGATCCCCTGCGCGCGGGCCTCGGCCACCATCGCAATGAGGTTCCGTCGGAACTCCTCGGGCGGGACGCGAAGGCCAAGCTCAGCTTGTCCGCTGCGCCGAAGGCCCACGTATGCGCGGGTGGCAAGCTGGCCCAGCCGCAGCCGTCGGAGACGAAAGAGCGGCGAGGCGTTGAACTTTGCCAATTCCTGGTCGGTCAGACCGATGCTGTTCCAGTGGTCATTCCAGCCGTAGTAGATCGTGATGACGCGCGGCTTGATTCGGATCACGTCGCGCTCCAACTGCCGCAACCCCTGGTGCGTCGACCAGCCCGTGACGCCGAGCTTTGCGGTGGTGATACCTCTGTCGGGGAAAGCGGCGTGGGCGAGTTCCCCGAAACGCTTCTCGTACGATCCGAGCTCCGTGCACGAATCGCCCAGGCACAGGACGTCGGGCTTCGTCGCCAGCACGCGCTCGAACCGCTCGCCATAACGTCGCGGAACCCAGATAAGCTCCCGGTCGATCACGCAGCCGTCGAATGCGGCGTGCAGGTCGCCCGCGCCCTGCACGATGCCGGCGCGCAACTCGTACGAGAAGCCCGCCCGCCGCAGTACGATCTCGACGATCGCCAGGCACAGGACGAGACTGCCGGCCAGCGACAGCAACGACCAGACGATGCGCCTGCGCCGGCTGGGCCGTGTCGTCACCTGTTCGGCCGGCTTGGTGTCAACCATGCAATGCCCTTTCCTCCACCAGCGTATCCGAATCGCGTCGGCGTCGCACTCCGGTCAGGAATACGCCGGAAGAATGACACGTCAGGCGGGCTGAGGTGGCGAATGTAGCGTCGGGTCTCCGTGCCTGACGTGGTAAATGTAGCGTCGGGTCTCCGTGCCCGACGTGGGCAGGCATACGCGTCGGCGCGCGACTACGTCGGGCACGGAGACCCGGCGCTACGTTTTTCAGCTCCGGCGACGCCCCGCCTGAAGTGTCTTGCGCCCGATTACGAATTCTTGCGGTTCGTTTCATTCCCATCCGCGGCCAAACAGGGTATTACTCCACGCTTCGGCGGCAACATTCCGCAACGAGGTGCGCATACGTGACGAACGCGATCGAGCTAGACAACATCGTTAAACGCTACGGCGAGTTCACCGCCGTGGACCATCTCAGCCTCGAGGTCGAGGCCGGGCAGATCGTGGGATTTCTGGGTCCGAACGGAGCCGGCAAGACCACCACGATCCGCATGATCATGAGTATCCTCTACCCCGACTCGGGCCGGGTCAGCGTGCTCGGCCACCCGCGGGCCATCGACGTCAAGGACCGCATCGGCTATCTGCCCGAGGAGCGCGGCCTTTACCGCAAAATGACCGTCGACCAGACGCTGCGCTACTTCGGCCGGCTCAAGGGCCTGCGCGGCCGCGACCTCCTCCAGCGCATCGGCGAGTGTCTCGACAGCGTCGGCCTGTCGGACTGGCGTTACAAGAAGGTGGAAGCACTCTCCAAGGGCATGAGCCAGAAGCTCCAGTTCGTCGCCACGATTCTGCACCGCCCGGAGCTGGTCATCCTGGACGAGCCCTTCTCCGGCCTCGATCCGCTGAACATGGATCTGCTCAATGACCTCGTCGTCGATTTGCACAACCAGGGCGCCACGGTCGTCTTCTCCACGCACCAGATGGAGCAGGCCCAGCGGCTGTGCGATCGCCTGGTGCTGATCAGCCGCGGCCGCAAGCTGATCGAAGGCACGATGGAGCAGATCCGCTCGCGATTCTCCAGCCGGGTCCTGTTGTTGGAGGGCGAGGGCAATTTCGCGCCCTTGGCGAGCTTCGACGGCGTGCTCGACGCACACTTCACCACCGGCCACGCGCGCCTGGAAATCGCCACCGACGCCGATCCGAACGGCATTCTTCGTCGCGCGGTGGACACCGCGCGGCTGTCGCGGTTCGAGATTCAGCGGCTGAGCCTGCACGAGATCTTTGTGAAGCTGGTGGGGGACGACGTTAAACCGCCGGGCGCGGAGCCGGCCGGCCAGACGATTCCGTCGGAAGGGGGACTACGATGAGCAAGGTCCTGATCGTCGCCGCGCGCGAGTTCATCGAGACCGTCAAGACCAAGACGTTCTTCTTCAGTTCGGTGTTCGTGCCGGGATTGATGCTCGCGTTGATCTTCGGCAGCCAGTGGATTGCCGAGCTTTCCGAGCAGGAGGAAGTCCCGACGCGCCACATCGACGTGGTCGACCAGACCGACGGCGCATTCGACCATCTCGCCCGACTCGTTGCCCAGTACAACGAGCAGTATCCCCAGCGCAAGATAGAGGTGCACCGGGTGAGCGGGGCCGAGGCGGACCCGGAGCAACTGCGCGAGCGGGTACTCGAGAACGAACGCCACGCGTATCTGATCATCCCCGCGGCGGTGTTGACCGCACCGTCGGACACGGGTTCGCAACCGGTCGCGGATTCGCAGGCCGCGGACGCCGGCGCCGCGTTGTGCGAATTCGGCCGCAAGGACAGCAAGCTCGAGACGCAAATGGCGGTGGAGCGCATGGTCGGACAGGCGGTGACGGCGGTTCGCTTCGAACGCGCCGATCCGCCGATCGACGTCGAACGCGTCACCCGCCTCCAGAGTCGGGTGGGCTTCCGGCAGGTGGACGTCACGTCCGGGCAGGAAACCACCGGGAGTGAATTGACCCGTTTCATGACGCCGTTCGCGTTCATGTTCCTGCTGTTCATGGGCACGATGACGATCAGCCAGGGCCTGTTGACCAGCGTGATCGAGGAAAAGAGCTCGCGCGTGGTCGAGGTGCTGCTCTCGGCGGTCAGCCCGACGCAACTGATGGGCGGCAAGATACTGGGCATGGTGGGCGTGGGCGCGGTCTTGCTGACGATCTGGGGCGGCGTGGGCTACGGCGGTGCCCTGGCGCGCGATATGAGCTACCTGGTCAAGCCCGATCAACTGCTGTACCTGGTGCTCTACTTCGTGCCCGGCTTTCTGCTGACCTCCGCGTTTCTCGCCGCCGTCGGCGCCGCCTGCAACAGCATCAAGGAAGCCCAGTCCATGGCGGCGCCGCTGACGCTGCTGACGATCGTGCCGATGATGCTGTGGTGGGCGATCACGCAGAACCCCAACTCGATGCTCAGCATCGTGCTCAGCTACATTCCGCCGATCACGCCTTTCGTCATGATCCTGCGGGTCTGCGCCGACCCGGAGATCCCGATGATCGAGATAGTGGCGACCCAGGCGCTTTTGTGGGTGTCGGTGTTGCTGACGATCTGGATGGCCGGCAAGATCTTCCGCGTGGGGGTGCTGATGTACGGCAAACCCCCTTCGCCCCGGGAGTTGCTGCGCTGGTTGCGATACGACTGACCTACGCTGTCAACTACTGCGACGAATTGAACCGCCAAGGCGCCAAGAGCGCCAAGTGCGCGAAGGGGTAGAGATTCACTCATCCGTAATGTAGCCGAGGGCTTCCAATCGGCGGAGCTCGTCGGGCGACAGCTTCGCCGGTGACTCTTCGCCACGCAGGTGCGCGGTCATGCCCTTGAACGCCAACTCCAGATCGGCAGTCATCTGACTGGCGCGCTGCGGCTCGAGCTCGCGCCGGTTGCTCCGCTCAGATGGGTCCGCCGTTAGATCGAATAGCTGGGGCGCTTGGTCGGTGTGCAGGATCAGCTTGTAGCCGCCCTGCAACCAGCCTTGCAGCGGCGGGCCCCAAAAATTGCCCTGGAAGATGATCGGCCGATCGTCCTGGTCCATGCCGTCGAGCAGATCGACCAGGCTGCTGCCCGCGAAAGCCGGGTCGGGTGCCACGCCGCCGAGTTGGCAAAGCGTCGGTGGCAGGTCGACGTGTCCGACGACGGTTGGGACGGTTCGCCCGCCGGCCGACGGACCCGTGCGGATGATCAGCGGCACGTGAACCAGCTCTTCGTAGAGCGTGTGGCCGTGCTCGAACCCGCCGTGGTCGAGGAACTCCTCCCCGTGGTCGGCCGTCAGCGCCACTATCGTAGAGTTGGTCAGTCCGAGCCGATCCAAGCCGTCCAGCAGTCGTCCGACCTGATGGTCGGTATAGGCGACCTCGCCGTCGTACAGACGTTCCGCCCGTCGAATCGTATCGTCGTCGAATTGCAGCGTGCCTTTGCGGTAGGCGATGATCTGCCCGCGCGTCCCGAATACCCAGCTCGCATTCTCGCGATCTTGCGGCGCCGCGAATATCCGCCGGTATGCGGGCGGCGGGGCGTAGACCAGGTGCGGGTCGAAGTAGTGAACCATCAGAAAGAACGGCCGCGCGCCGCGCGACTCGAGCCAGTTCAAGGCGGCGTCGGTGGTGGGCTCGGCCGGCCTGACCTGGATGTTGGTGGGGTAGACCTTGAAGTCTACCTCCTGAAAGCCCTGTGTCATACCGAACGACTCGGTCAGGAAGTCGACGTTAATGATGGCGGCGGTCGCGAAGCCCGCGTCCTGAAAGCACTCGGCCACGGTCCGGGCGGAATCGGGCAGCTTCCGGAAGTTGGGCACTTGGCCGCCGGCGCCGTGCTGCGGCGGGTACAGCGACGTCAGAATCGAGGCACAGGCCGGGAGCGTCCAGGGGGCGTGGCTGTAGGCACGCTCGAAGCGCACTCCGGACGCCGCCAACTCGTCGATTCGTGGGGTGGCCCCGAGTTGGCTGCCGTAGCAGCCCAGCTTATCTGCGCGCAGCGTATCGATGATGATCAGGACGACGTTCCGCGGCGTCGGGGTCGGTTGGGCGGGAGGCTGCTTCGAGCAACCTGCCGGCAGCAACGCCGAGACCAGACAAGCGATCGTGGTGATTGCGGTAGCGCTTCGCAGAGCACAACGCGAAGAGCCGCGGGCTTCGGCACGCGCGGCGCCGGGCGGACTGAAGTCCGCGGCTCTTCGTATCAGCCGCGCGTCGCTGAGTTGCCCTGACGCGGATGACGGTCGACTCATGCGGCACTCGCGTCGTTCAGGGGTGGTAGGTCGCGGATCTTCTTGGCGGGGACGCCGCCCCAGAACTCGTTCGGGCCGATGACGGTGTTGGGCAGCACGATCGCGCCGGCGCCGATGATTGAACCCGGCTTGATGTGTACGCCGCCGAAGATCACCGCGTGCCCGCCCACCACCACGTCGTCTTCGATGATCGTGTGTTTGATGGTGAGGGCGTCGCGCTCCTGGTAATGGGCGGCGATGGTGGCGTTGAAACCGATTACCACGTTCCGTCCGAGCTCCACGCCCTGGGGATCGAGGATGCGCGGGTCGGTGGCGTAGCAGGAGCGCGACTTGGGGCCGAAGATCGGTCCCATCAGCCAGCACATGGGCGGGAGGTTGGCGATCTGGAACACCAGGAACCCCGGAAACGGCGCTTCGTAACGGGCCTTCGTCAGCGTCCCCAGCATCGCCGTCCAGATTACTTGCCGGTTCGGTGCGCCCCCGGAGATTGGATAGCGGCCTTCCTTGGGCCTTGGAATCAGCAAGCGCAGTACGAGCAGCTCGGCGACGTAGAAGACGTTGAAGAAGACGATGCACCAGCCGATGCGCTTTGCCCAGAACCAGGCCAGCCCCCACCCCGCGCCAACCAGACTCTCTCCCGGCCACAGCCCCAGGGCATTAAAGGCACCGATGCTCAGCCCGAGTGCCCCGGTCCAGATCAGCAGACGCACGAAGAGGTCGAGTAACAAAAAACCACGCAGCGCGTTGCGGAGGTCCGGCATGGATTCGCCGGCCGCGGCGCGGACCGCGGAAGGGTCTGGCCGGACCGCCTCGTCAGAAGTCTCCGTCATGGTCGCCTCGCTCAATTCCGTTGCGCCCGCTTTCTGACAAGAACGTGCCACTTCGCACGTTGAATTCAAGGGTGCTTGGCTGTGTCAGCCGCGTGGCTGCCGCGCAGCTTCCATTCAGAACGCGTTTAAGCATATCCTTTATTAGCCGGAGCGGAAAACGTTGAACGTTGTCATTCCGAGCGCAGCGAGGAATCTAGCTGGATTCGCTGCAAGATGCTTCTCTTGTGCTCAGTGGACGTTCAACCATATCCGCTCCCCTTGGGAACTCGGCATCCGACCCACCCGGGGTGCGGGTAGAATATATTCGGGTGGACCGCACGTAGTCTGCCGGAGAGCGCCATGAACGGTCACGTCAACCAGCGAGCTAGCTCTGCCGCACGTCTGACCGTGTCCATCGCCGTACTTATGCTGTGCGCGGCCTGCGATCAGATCCTACTGCCCATCCAGCAGGCGACCGGGTGGATCCGCCACACGATCGACGATCGCTTCCGCGGCGCCGACGGCGTGAAGCTGGGCGACCTCGACGGCGACGGGTTGTTCGATCTGGTTGTGCCGTGGGAGGAGAGCGGTGCGGTCGTGGTGTATCTGAACCCGGGGCCGGCGCTGGCGTCCGCTCCATGGCCGGCGGTCACTGTCGGCGAGGTCGGATCGGTCGAGGACGCGGTGTTCGTGGATCTGGACACAGACGGCCGGCTCGACGTCGTAAGCTGCTGCCAGGGTAATGTGCAGACGATGTACGTACACTGGGCACCGACCGCAGCCGCGCTGTTGACCGATCCCGACGCCTGGCAGACCGCGGCGCTGCCCGCCACCGCCGGCCGACGTAGCTGGATGTTCTGCCAGCCAGCTCAGATCGACGGCGCCCGCGGTCTCGATCTGGTCGCCGGCGCCAAAGGTGACGCCGGCCAGATTGGGTTCCTGGTGGCGCCCGCGAACCCGCGCAGCCTGTCAACCTGGAGCTGGCGGCCGCTCGCCGACGCCGCCTGGATCATGTCGATCATCCCGATCGACCTGGACACGGACGGCGACGTCGACATCGTTTACAGCGATCGCAAGGGCGACGACCGCGG
>SDBT01009601.1_pt1 | contig 15680 bp, 35 predicted proteins | sample 2277101 | NCBI WGS metagenome assembly SDBT01 (sample SAMN10404973, study PRJNA504765) | marine sediment metagenome | isolation source: marine sediment core GS10_PC15, 103 cmbsf | place: Arctic Ocean: Southern Knipovich Ridge | collected 2010 | reverse complement strand
AAGAGGGGTACACTCACGACCCCACATATAAAAATATCACTCTCAATAAAGTCAATCGTCATGAATTTCTCCTGACATATGAAATAAGACAGTGGGATCTTTATCGTGAATATGGCGATAAGGATTATGCATACTTGCCTCACCGCCTACATTACTTTACAGAAGCTGCCGGGAAACGTCAAGGCGTCTTGCGATAAGTTTCATAATTGAAAGGAAAGATACATGTCACTATTAAACAAGTTATTTATGAGTACCAAAGTTGACACCAAAGGGTTTGTTGATTGTATACAAGGTAAAATAAATGAGCCTATATATAGTCTTGCTGACGTATACAAAGATGGCAAATTGATTTCTAGAGAGTTAACAGTTGCTCGTTTTATATATGACATGAAAGATGTCGTTAGAAACACCAAAAACTTTAAAAATGGTACTCATCCAGACGCCCGGCATTTTAAAAACTTTAGATGTATGTTTAGAAAGAATTTTGTATTTGCAGAATATAGTATTGAATATAATGCATATTACCAAAAAATAGAAAAACAATACCAAAGAGAAATTCTTATGACTAGAGAGACGGCTATCAAGTTAGGGTTGATTAAAGTAACATAGAAACTAGGAACTATTATGGAGGTTTACCGACATGGGACTATTATCTAAGATGTTTATGAGCACAGCTATCAAGAACGACCGAGAGTTTATCAACCATAGCCATAACGACAAACCAACCCCACTATACTGTCTCTTAGACGTGTATAGAGACAGGAAGTTTGTTGAGCGACGTTTTTACAATGTAAACGAAGACTACTTTCCAACATTCAAAGAAATGGTAAAACTTACTCAAAGTATCAAAAAGGGTAAAGGATATCATGGAGAGATATTTAAAAACTTGAGATACGTTGTTAGATCCCACGCCCTATTTGCCGAGTACCACGATATCGTTAGAGATCAATGGCAAAGAGAAATAACAATGACTAGAGAACACGCTATCAAATTAGGATTTATCAAAGATGCCTGAACCATTTCACGGAGATTGGCCCGCATTTGAAAGTATGATGCGCGAGAAGGTTGAAGACCTGAAAACCTCTGGCCATGTTAACATTAAGATAAGCATTGATGAACAGGGGAAGTTTGATCTTTCTTCAGACCTTTCATTAGAGAAAGAGTGGCATAATGCTTCAAGATTATTAAATGATGCAATGAGGGCTAGAGGAACCATAGAAGAGTTAGATGATTTTGTGGTAGCCTTTTTTGCCTTGAGACATGCATATACAAATTATGAAAAGGGGATTGTCCGTGGATCAACTCACTGAGTCACTTCGTTCCATAGAGACGGATCGTTGTGCAAAAATATGTGAAACAATAGCTGCCGAAAGACGTGTTGCTCATGAAGCAAGGATAGATCAAAATCGAGGTTATGAAGTGTTTGCTGCTGAAATTCTTGAGGGGGCAGCTAGAAAGATGCGTAATGGATAAACACTAGGTGTATAATAGAGTAGATCTATATAATAGTTCCTAGAATCATTGTTACAGTTATGGAGGCTTGATATGCCAAAGTTAGAAGTATGTTCAGAACATAAGTACCATTTTTTGAACACAGGGCAGGGCAATTTGCACGCAGACGCTATTCAAGACGACATTGAACGTTGTGTCGCAGAAGCCAAATCTAAGGGTTATGATGACGTTGAGGTTTGTTTCAGAACTGACGCCCATTCTCTTTATCTTACATTCAGAGGTATGGTGCTTGACGATGCAGAGATGGAATCGTATGTCCAAGCAGTTATGTTTAAAGATGATGCTACCCTAGAACAGAAGGCGTTTGCTAAGGAATACTTGAAGTTACTTTTGACTCCGTTGCATTTACGTAGTGGTGGGCCATCTACCATCTGATGGATAACTGAAACTTAGGATCGAGGAAACAATTATCGAACACTAAATGACAGCTTGTTGTACTAATGTATGATAGGCTGTCTTTTTTTATGTTAACAGGAAGAGAGGTGTGTGGATGAGTGAGAAGGAATGTATCACATGTGGACAAACTATGGCATTAGAGTTGTTTAAGTCAGCTTATGGTTCTCGTAGTAAAGATGGATATACTAATCAATGTATGGCTTGTAGGAAAGTGGCAGATAAAGAATATAAGGCACGAATTAATGCTGAGGGGGGGACACCGTATGATCAGTTAAGAAGGAAGATGGTTGAGGATGTTAAAGAGCAAAATCCATGCTTTAGGTGTGGGTATAGTGTCTATTGCGGCTTAGATTTTCATCACATAGATCCAGCAACAAAATCTTTTATTGTGGGGAATTATTTAGAGCATAGGCCGGATGAGCTTGCGGAAGAAATAATGAAGTGTGTTTTATTGTGTAAGAATTGTCATGCGGAATTTCATAAGGGGCTTTGGGCGCTATCGTGGGCTGATATTGCTGTACAGCGGCTCATAGTGGTGAGAGATGGTGATACGTGGGTGCCGGAGTCTATATTTGAGGCTGTCACTGGCGATAATTGTTGCAATGATGCTTATGTGGCTTAGCTTCGCACGAAATTGTTATTGTTGTTACAGGTGCATCTATGTGGCTACTTTTGGTGATACTTATTAGGTAAAATTTTTATGGTTGGTTGGAACCGCCACCCGCAAAAAGCGGGTCTGACAGATGTTCACTAGTGAATAGAAAACCCCCCTTCCAAGGCGAAGCCGCTTCCAAGGCGAAGCCGCTTCCAAGGCGAAGCCGCTTCCAAGGCGAAGCCGCTTCCAAGGCGAAGCCAATGGTATACATATGATATGGGGGGAATTATTGCTCAAATGACATGAACATTTGCTATTAAAACTGTGCAATAATTGACCACCCTAAACCGTTACTATCAAACGACTTAGAGCATAAGACTACCTATCTTACCAAAACAGGTGAGCAATAATTGACCACATTGCATGACGCATCGACGCATGTTGATATGTTGAATTGACGTAACATGGTATGACATATAGACTTAGGTAAAATAAAATTTTGTTGGTGTTTCGGCACGATGTTTGCTTTAATGTTCTTACGACAGCGGAAACAAACTTCAAACCAAAGGAAAAAACGATGAAAGATCTTGACACTATGCTTGACAATCTCAGCATGGCAATCGGGGCACAATTCATGAACGAAACTGATTTGCAGTTTCGCGAACGCAGTGGGACGCTTTGTAATCTGGTCGGTCGTAGAATTTCATTTGACTATAACGCCAAAGGTAGGATAGGCAAGGTAGAGAAAGTAGGCAAAAGCGATAATAACGGTGGTTTCTTGACATTGTTGGTGCAAACTGCCAATTTGGAACCCCAACAAGACGTAGTGTATAAAAGTTTTAGTATTGCGAAAATGTCAAATTTCAAAACCCTACAAAGTAAATAGTTCGCGTCGGTCTTGACAACCCCTCTAGTGGTTGATACCATTAGAGGGGAAGGAACCGCACAATGCCAGACGGAAAACGCAAACGTAGATTCTCTAAAAATGTCGCAAAGCGACAATGGTACGCAAAACATAGGGCGATTAGATTCGCCCGCAGATTCGGAGTTATCAAATGCGCATAAGCCCGAACTATGCATCTAGCGAACAAATATGGGCTATCGATGAAGCCAAACGTCGATATCCTGAATTAGAAAAATGTCTGATTTCGGATTCTGCAAAGTACGGTTTCGTCGTCGAAATCGCTCGTTTATTAAATGTCGATTTAACCAAAGAAACAAATTGGGATTGGAAAAATGAATCGTAATCAAACTGCTATCACCGCCCATTGTAACGGTTGCAACAAAAATGTTGACGTGGATACTGTTGGAATGGTATTCCAAGTAGGCGGACAGTTGTGCTACGACTGCCATTATGGCAGCCATATGGCCGATCAAATCCGTAGTGAAGATAGGCAACCTACGATGGATGAGATGGATGAGGTAGATGAGGCAGACTACGATGATTGCTTTGGTAGCGTAGATGAGGCAGACTTTCCCGAATTGGAAGAAGAGGCAGACTACGCTGATTGCGATAGCTACGAAGACGACGGACGATACGACGACTGCGACGAATACGCATTCTAGTCAATTCAACATGATCGTCCACCCAATTGGGTGGGCGGTCATTAAACCCAAAAAGGTGTACAGATGACAAAGTATGGCAAAATCATATGTTGGGACAACGCCCCAGGCACAGTATACGTCGACATATATCGTTGTGATGGATTGGTGTGGGATAGAGAGAACCAGATATCAATACCATGTTTACGATTATTATCGGCGTTCAACGAGTGGGAATCAGAAGGACAATTGATAATTGAATTTGTGTCTGACGGTTATGAAGATAGCGGACAATTGTTAGGACCACCAGAGGATTGCTATCCGCCAGAGGGTAGCGACGAACGTACACTAGTGCGAGCCTATATCGAAACAGATGACGCTACCATACTACTATCGGCTGAACAACAAAGCATAATCTTCGAGTCGTATACTGAAGCAGTCTACGATGCCGATATGGACTACGACGATAGAGATTGTGACGATAAAGATCGGTACGACGAATACTACGATTAGTCAACATAACCTGATCGTCCACCCAATTGGGTGGGCGGTCATTAAACCTCAAAAGGTGAACACATGTACAACGTTGAACGTCAGACTCTCGAAATCATTGGATATTACGACAAAGATCTCTGTTTTACTGCGATGCGTTTTTCTCCCAAAGAACTGGATATAGTAAACAAATGTCTAGTAGAGATGGCGTTCCGAGAAGATCCTTGTACTACTGAGCTTATGATCACTAAATTGTGTCAACGATACATCGACGAGAAAGAGTGAGCATCCGTTCACTACTGGACATGTGATCACCACTGATCATGCGTCCAGTTTTTGTTTTTTTTGTTACGGCTATCCTGACCGGAAGCGTAATGATAGTCAGTCAGTCAGCGCAGATAGTCATACGTACACTAGCCCGGTGGGTTTGGGTGTACAAAGGGTCAGTGTACATGCGTCCCAGAGTGCGCCACGGAACGACCTAAGTGCTTATGTGGTAACGACTTACGACGATCCCCACGAGCAAATGCCGTGCCAAAGTGATTTATTATTATTTTTGATTTTCTTGTGAATAATGGTTGACATTTTGTCGATACATACTATAATGAGGGAGTAAGAAGCAAACAAACAATGGAGCGGAAAAATGGACGGCATAAAGATTACAATCGCTGGTGGTTGCAAGTACACTCCAAGTTGGATCACGTTTGAGAAAATGGTTCAAGAATGTACCGACGATTCAACCGTTCAGTTGGTCGGAATCAATCGGCCAGATAAAGGTTGTGGGTATCGCCTGCCGGGATTCTATAACGTCAAATTTCGTAAGTCTGACGGGCGTTCTTTTTTCAGTTCTTACTTTAATGTGGAGTTGGAGGTAAAATGATTTTCATTCGCACGATTGGTCGATACATACTATAATGAAATAGCAGAAACAATTTAACGGGGAGAGAAAAATGAGTGTTGCATTCGTCGCTGTTGCCGATTATTCCGATTGTGTTGCCGAAGAATTGCACGATCATTTTAGTGTTCAGCCGTTCAGTAGATGGATGGCGGGATGTGAGACCCACTATACACACGTCAACGTGGACATAACTGAACTGTGTACGTTTGGCGAAGATGGCGAAGTGTTCACCGATAATTGCGATTTGTACCTCATTCAAGATAACGACAACGGAGAATTATGGGCCGAACTAGTATCTACTGAATTAGATGCCAGTCGGGTGATCGGTCGATACCAGATCAAAAACTGGTGAACAAACGTTCAGGGGGGAGAAGTAAGCTGGATAATGCCGGGATGACGGACGATACGACGACTGCGACGAATACGCATTCTAGTCAATTCAACCTGGGCGTCCGTCCACTGGACGGGCGTCCACTAGATTTCAAGGTGAACACATGAACAGGTATACAAGAGTGAGTGAGTGGACAAATGAACGCGGTACGGTGTACCTTGATCTCATATGTGAAGATGGGAAGGTATGGGAAGATGGGTTTGAACTCGAATGTTTAGCTGGCGTTGTTAATACCGATGGACAGATGATCATTGAATTTTTGTCCACTGGTTATGAGGACAGTGGACAGTTGTACGGTCCACCCGAAAAATGCTATCCCCCCGAAGGGAGTGACGAACGTACACTGGACAAAGTGTCCGTCGAAACAGTCTACGACACTATACGCCTGACCCCTAAACAGGCGAACATCATCTTCGACATATATGAAACAGACGTATACGAGGCAGATCTGGACTGCGACTGAACACGTGTTTAGACTGAACGTCCGGCCATCGTGGTCGAGCGTTCCCTATCTCTCAAAGGTGAACACATGACCAATAATGGCGAAGTGAACAGGGGTGTGTTGCAAAGCAGCACTGAACTAAGTTTCACTACTGAACAGTATGACATAGTGATCAAGTGTTTAGTTGAGATGGCATTTCGAGAACGTGTTGTCAATACTGAACACATGATCACCATGCTATGTCATCGGTACATCAAAGCTGGTACTGTACATGAGTCCACTGAAGCGTGTACATCTGATCACAACCGTCAAATTCCCGGTTTTTCAAATTGTGAGGAATGAACGCATGTTCACCTGGACATCTGTCCACCTGGACAGGTGTTCAGTTTTTTGTTCTGGCTATGCTAGCCGGAAGCGTAATGATAGTCAGTCAGTCAGTACATATAGTCATACGTATACTGGCCGAGTGAACGGGGTGTACAAAAGGTCAGTGTACATGCGTCCCAGGGTGCGCCCCGGAACGCCCTAAGTGCTTATGTGGTAACGACTTACGACGATTTATTATTATTTCTTATTTTCTTGTGAATAATGGTTGACATTCTGTCGATATATACTATAATGAAGTAGAAGAAACAACCGCGAGCAAAAGGAAAAAATCATGTCCGATGTCGCTTTCGTCGCCGTTGCCGATTATTCCGATTGTGTTGCCGAAGAATTGCACGATCATTTTAGTGTTCAGCCGTTCAGTAGATGGATGGCGGGATGTGAGACCCACTATACACACGTGAACGTGGACATAACTGAATTGTGTACATTTGGTGTTGATGGCGAAATGTTCACCGATGATTGCGATTTGTACCTCATTCAAGATGACGACAACGGAGAATTGTGGGCCGAACTCGTATCGACTGAATTAGACGCTAGTCGGGTGATCGGTCGATACCAGATTAAGAACTGGTGAACAAACGTTCAGGGGGGAGAAGTAAGCTGGATAACGCCGGGATGACGGACGGGATAATCGACTATTGTATACAGTTGTGCAGATACCGTAGACAGTAATGAACGGGGGTCCATTGGGCTTATCTGACATCCACAACTGTTCATGTGCGACCCCTTACTACTGGTTTCCCCACCAGCACTGAACGTTTGTCCCGGCTATTTTAGCCGGAAGCGGTCGCCAGCACCAGTCAGTCAGCGTGTACATGCGTCCCAGGGCGCACCCCGAAACGACCTAACCTGTTACCACGCAACGACTTAGAGCAATATGAAACAATTATCGAGATTATATGAGAATAGGGTTGACGTTCGGTCGATACTTACTATAATAGAGATATAAGAAACAAGCAATCAAACGGAGAAAAAAATGAGCGATTCAACCGAAACCTTCCGACGTGAACTGACCGCCAAAATCAACGCAGTTGAGGGAAGTCGTGAGTATTTGGAAAATGAACACGGACAAGTCTGGAATACTGCCGAATTACAAAAGGATTTTCAGGCTCTGTCGTTTGCGGCTCCGTTCATTGTGGTGAAACGCAAATCAGACGGAACTAAAGGCAGTCTAAAGTTTCAACACGACCCACGATTCTACTTCAGTTTTCAAACCAGTTAAAATACGGGAAGCACGGTTGCAAAAATAGTGATCGCTCTTGGCGGTGTCTAGCCTGAAGCGACAAGCGATAGCCGCCATGCACTATCTTGGAGCGGTTCAATTCCGCTCCTTCCCAGCCTATAAACTTGAGGCAATAAACAATGAAAGTAAAGGATTCAACCGATATGATCGAAAACGCAATCGCAAACGTGGAAAAATCACTATTGGTTCACGAGGGTTTGAAAAACGTCAAAACATTTCTAGACAAGGTGGACAAAAGTTACCTATCTAGGGAAGATAAAATCGACGTGCTTTTAGAGGTTAAAATTGACTTTGCCGTACAAGTTGGTATGGCACTGGATAAGATGTACGTATGACTACTCCCTATTTCGCAGTAATCAAACTGGAATTGCAAGGGAAACTTCCTATCCAGTTTAATGACGCCAAAACATTGGCTCCAAGCGGCATCGATCCAAATCGATTCGCCGCACAATGTTTGCAGCTTGTTACAAATGGTGATCCGGCTCACTACGTTCATTATAAGGATTGACGTAAACCCTTTACTCGTAACGCTTTAGGGCGTTGCGGGGCGCACCCCGGAACGACCTAACCCCTGTGATATCAACGACTTACGCCAATCATAACAAAATAAGAAAAAACATTCAAAGCGGGATTGACTTCTGGTCGATACATACTATAATGAGGGAGTAAGAAGCAAACAAACAATGGAGCGAAAATTGGAGGTTACATGAGAGGGTCTGGGGTGTGAAGTCTACCTGTACAAAGGGTCACGCATCAAACAAGATGGAGCATAGCGACATGAGTTTTGCAGAATTGCAATTTTTAACCTTTGCACGGTTGACAATCAGCGACAAACTGGTTATAATCATTAAGGCGGGCCAACTAGTCACGGTCGTTCGCCACTATGGTAAAGACCAACAATTTTCTATCAACAATACCGGCCTGAAACCCTTCTAAGGAATCGAAAACATGGCAGTAAAATTGAGTGCGTGGACAGGTGTTAAGCGACCCAAAAAAGGACCATATCCAAAGGGTGTCATAAACGGCCCGGCCCCCACCACAAAACGCGGTTGGAATCGTCGCAACGCGATTAAAGAATCAGTCGAAACAAATTAAAACATATGATCGGGTAACGGTCCCTTTGGCAGACTGGTTGAATATTGTACATAAAAGCCAGTGTAATATCGGGATGTCAGTTATAAACGCGGGGAATGCAAAAGCCGCAGGGAGGGTGAGATTCCCTCTCCGATCTACCTACAATGTTAACATAAGGAGAAGTTATGGCAATCGACAAAGAAAATATCTTAGATCATCCCGCTTCCTCGAATTGGATCAAAGCGGCGTTGATACAATTGGAAAAACGTGACGTGTGCGATGCACTTGACGATCTTGATATGCTCAAGATTTACTTTGAGAAGAAATTTGACAAAACAACGGAGGAAATGGTGCAATGGTCGTGAAACCAGAAGAAACCGAAAAACTAGATAGTGGGGAATTCAAGTTTTTGTGCATTATGTATACCGGTATGGTTTTCGGTTTTTATCTTGCAAATCAAACCGGACATATCACCAAAGACAGAATTGCTGGAGTGATGGGCGGATTAAATACGTTGGAATTGGCAAGTGGTACGCTCGTACACCAACACGAAGACTACAATGATTTCATGGGCGAATTGTTGCGGCGTTGGAAGCTTGCCGCCTAACATACAAAACTCGCAGTTTTGTTTGTTATTCTTTAGATTGGAGGTGGCCATGAAGAGTAATTAAATACCACCAACCGCTAAACCCTTTGTCCGTAAGGACTTAGGGCGAGGCGGGGCGCACCTCGGAACGACCTAACCCCTGTGATATCAACGACTTAGAGCGATTGTGGGAAAAAGGGGAAAAAGAATGAGGGCGGGGTTGACATTCGGTCGATACTATGTATAATGAAGACATAACAAGGACGGGATACAGGCGGTCGAAAGGTTGTGTCACTACAACGTTTTGACAACTCCATTAGTGACATGTCCCGCTGTTATAACCCACAAACAATTTCCACCCCCATTCTTTCCATAACGCATGTACATGCAAGAAACCGGATGGCGAGAGTGGAATAAAGTTGACGGGTTCTTTTTTGTTTTTTGTTTTTTTCTCGAAAGGAAAGTTCTATGAAATTGCCAGTAGGTAAAACGCTTCGATTTGCATATCCTTCAAGATTGGGTCAAGTCAAGCAACGTGTTGGTCAAATTGAGAACACGGGAAGCGGCCCGAATGGGGCATTTATTACGCTCCGTCATTTGAATGGAGAATTCAAGACATTTTCGCTCAACAAAATCAAAGATTTACAAATCACGTGATTAGGACGGAACGCCGCGTGTGGTTGTTGCCGTGTGCGTTCTTTCCTTTTTTTTGTCTTACGTATTGTAGCGGGAAGCGTCCGCGTGAGGTAGTCAGCGAAGAAAGGGTGTCTATATGAAAAATAAGTCTGTTAAGCAAGGGGAGGCGTTGGAACGTCAAGCTGAGGCTGACGCACGAACACCAAAGCAGCAATTAAAAAGATTAGATCGGGCGGGACTCACCGCTAAAAAGGAAAGGGAGAAAATCGCCAAAAAGATTGCAGAACAGAGTTGACAACAGCCGATAAATTGTTATAATGGGTTCAATGAAGTAACAAACCTTTTTTAATTGGAGGCACAATGCCTGAGAAGGCTGAAGAAACAGCGGTTGTCGTCAAGACATTGGGCGACGTGGATTTAACAGAATTCTATTCCACGTTCAACAAAACCGTAAAAGAAGACGGAAGCGGTTCAATCGGTGAGGTAGTTGAAGCGTTGGGAATTACCGTAACCACGGAAACGCGGGCGAAAATTCACCAAGCCGTTTCCCAGCGTGCAACCACTCTTCGCAAGGATTTGGCGAAGAATCCCGACGCAGTTGACAAAGGGTTGACGTTGTTTACGTCCAAAGTTCGTGGGCGAAGCGGCAAGACGTTGGTTCAAAATCTTGTAGCTTCACTGATTGCTGACGCGAGTTAACACGCGACGGGGCTTTGGAACGGGCGTTATTATTATACCGGCTTATTTGTCGAGGAACCCGCCCGCTCCTCTTTTATTCTCTCAACTCAAGGATGATAAAATGAAATATATGATTTTCTGCATTTTCTTGTTTGCTGGCTTGCAAGGTTGCACAGTGACTACTTCGATGTTTGTGGAAAAGGACTGGCAGACTGAACGTCGGTACGCCACTCCAGATATGAAAACAACGTTCAAGGTTTCAACATCAAAGGAATTCTAAAATGTACGATGTTGTGAGATTAGAGCGACAACGCACCGGAAGTTATTTAACCGTGACGCTCACGAAACCAATGGAACAGGCCGAAGACGTGGCGGGACTGGTCGAAGAGTGGTTGCCGGGCTGGGAAGTGATCAGTTTTTTTGAGAGTGGCCACGAACATAACGCAGTTGATCCTATGGATTACGATTCGGAAGAATTTGACCCCGATGAGTATTTTTGACATAACCCGTTACCACGTAACGCTTTAGGGCGTTGCGGGGGGCACCCCGAAACGACCTAACCCGTTGCACCGTAACGACTTGCGTCATTTTTTATTATTCCTGGATTTTTGATGGATAGGGGTTGACCGGCAAGCCGATAACGTTATAATAGAGACATAACAACCACCCAAACGGAGGCGAGAATGAAAACAGCCATCGGAAACGCAAAGCTAGGTTCTAAGGTTATAGTGGTCAGTCGTCCAGTAGATGACACCTGTCCAGACAGTTGCCACTACCTGAACAACGGATGCTATGCTCAAGCAACAGAAAAGAGATTCCCAAATGCTAGGAAAGCGGGTTTTTCCAATATGTTTAGCGATGTTAATAGTGTCCGGCGTACCATTCGAGCTAGTATGGATAGTGGTATGCCTATTCGGATACATGAGCGTGGCGACTTCGTTCGTATCAACAGCAGAGGCAAAAAACTACTGGACAAAAAATACCTGAACGCATGGTGTTCGGCGTTAGCTAAATTCGACAAGTCAGAACTACCAAGTATATGGTTGTACACTCATTGTCTAACCGAGTCTGCAATTCTAAAATTGGAAAAATTCGGCGTGTCGGTTTATGCTAGCGTCAATACTGAAAAGGAATACGAAACTGCAAAAAAAACGGGATTCAAATTGTTTGCGTTTTGTTCTAAATTTCGCAAGAAAAAAGGGGGAAGCAAAGACTTCCCGAAATATACCGATCAAGCGATCACCACTGAACGGACGTTAGTCTGTCCTGAACAACGGTTAGGTCGAAATCGGGTGACGTGTTGCGGATCGGTCAAAAGTTATAAGTTTGAAAAAACGACCGCTTGCAATTGGTGTGTCAAGGGCAAGGGTGACATCGTATTTCTGGAGCATTAGCTTCGCATAAAAGGATAGTCATGTCTGAATATATGATGGCAAAAAAGATTCTCTCAATTGATGATGATGGTAGTAGTCGTGGATCATGGTCCGACTACGCGATGGCATTGGAGGATTGGGAATCGCTAGTCACAATGGCAAGAAAGGTGTGTGATGAAATCGATAGTCAAGAGCAAACCAAAGAAGATTTCGACCGATTTATGGAACGTTGATTGTGTTGGTGTGTTGGTGTTTGTTTACTACAATCTTACAAAGAAATGCTTCAGCGTCAAGAGTATAGAAACCAACCGCGTAATCTCTCATACTAACGAAATAGTATTGCGGGATTGTCAATTCAAGGTGTCAGAAAAGGGAAGACAACGTGTACTTCGCGAACAGTGTAAGAATGTACACGCTGGCGTCCGAGGTATTGTGTGTGATAAGGATGTGTTTTACGATTCGCCCTATTATATGACATACGGAGTGACATACAACCCCTATGAAAAGGGGTATTTTGTGGTACGTTTAACACAGAGAATTATCCAATCTTGTGAAGTGGCCATTCTATCAACGCGAAATCTTGAAAGAATTCTAGTGAAGGGAAGTGGTAAAGTATGACCATCAACACCGTAAACGTTATTGAGGTTTGCGACCATTGTATTAATACGATGACCTCGTGGGAAGATACCATTGACAATAACGAATTGGCCGAAAACCGTTTTACGAAACTATGTAAAGAATTAGAGTGTTGTGACCAGTTTATAGAAAGGGGATTAGAGGCCGGATGGGTGGAAGTGAACGGGCGTGAGGTAATTATCTGCCATTCGACGTAAACCCTTAACTCGTAAGCACTTAGGTGCTTGCGAGGCCCGCCCCGTAACGCCCTAACTCGTTACCACCAAACGACTTACATCAATTCCCTTATTTCTCAGAATAATGAGCAAGGCGGCGTTGACATCTGACCGATACTAGTTATAATGGAACAAGTGAAGCAACTGAAACCTTTTTCAAACCTGGAGACCTGAGTTATGAGATACGAAGTAATTGAAAGGGCTGAGCTTCAGTTTAGTATTGAGGAGGCTGTTTTAAGGTATGTTGATGGGGATATAATTCACTCTAACAATGTTCCTTATATGATGGAAGATATTGAGAAACTATTAGAAACATATACTATTACTCAGAAGGAGAACTAAGATGTACGCAAAACTGCAAATGACCACCGATAAATCTGAAGGTGCTTTCGTTCGTGAGTTGGAAGGTGCCACGGGCACGGGATTCGCCAATGGTTCACACGTTCACAAGGATTGGTACAAATCCACTTTGTCGTATGAGGATGGTTTCGAGCAATTGGAACAAGCCAAAAGCGAACGCGAAGATATTTGCGACCGACGCGATTCTATGGTTCCGACATTGAATGCTGACGGACATTTCGTTTTTCAGTATAAGGACGGTCGGCAGTTTATTCCGACGACTCACGCAATGACGCAGGTCGGCGTAAAATCCAAAACGTCAACCTTTTATCTCAATTCGTTACGAGATGAGGGAACCGACCAACGTGATTCTGAAACTTTAGTCGGTGCCGTTGCGAACGGATTGCGTAGCATGGCAGAAGATAAGCAGTTACGTTTCCGTACTTACAAAAACGGTACGATGCGTGCCTATCTTACTGACCAGTATGCCCCCGTTGATAATCGGTGGTATTTGGAACAGATCAAAAAATCCGTTCCGCACGCTCGATTGTCGCATTGGCGAGGTGACGCCGATACCATTTATGGTAACGTCTTAATTGACGATAGTATTATGGATTATGAGAATACAAATAATCCCGATGATACTAGTTACGGAGGGATGTTATCGATTGGAAATTGTGAAGTTGGCACCCGTCGAATTTCACAAACCCCCAGCCTATTCCGTGCTATTTGTATGAACGGATGTATTTGGGGGCAAGTTGAGGGCAAGGATTTCGTAGGTCGAAAACATCGGGGCGTGATCGATCTAACCGTGTTAGCCAAGCAAATCGAAGACAATATTGAAAAGCAACTGCCTTTATTGCCGGAAGGTATTCAGCGATATCTTGGAATTAAAGCGTTCGGTTGTGGTGATGTTAAACCTGTTAAGGTGATCGCGGCTGTATGCCAAGATGGCAAACTGACCGCAAAGGAATCGACCGAAGTGTTGACGCAATTTGTTCAGCATGAGAAAAACGACCGCAATTTGTTCGGGATTGTGAACGCGGTTACTCGTGCGGGCCAAACTATGTCAAACGCTCGTTGGTTGCAGCTTGATAAAGTTGGCGGTGATCTTCTTGACATGAACGACAACCGATGGTCAAACCTAAAATCTCGCGGAGAATCGTTTGACGATAAGAGCATTGCCAAAATCTTTGCAGAACCAGAATTGATTGCCAATTGAAGGACAATCTATTTACAGTGCTGTTTATCGTGTTTGTTTTCATCGGATTGATTAAACGCGATAAGTAATATTAATCTGTACACTAGCCCCCGGTTTCGACCGGGGCTTTTTTACGTACATCCGAAATCTGGAGGCCGTTGACGTAACCCGTTGGTATCAAAGGACTTAGGGCGTTCCGGGGGGCACCCCCTAACACCCTAACTCACGGCTATTAAAGGACTTACGGCGACTTATATATAATATGTTGTAACCCTATATATAATCACAACTTATGTCATATAAAGGTATGCTATTATGTAGTACATAATGTATCGGCTACGGTAGCCGGAAGCCCCATACGGGGGTAGTCAGTGTCAAGTCAGTGTCAGTTAGCAGTCAGGGACTATTTTGAAAAACTTGGGGATTGGGGGTTGACATCGCGGGGGTGGATGGTATAATGATAGTACAAGGGTGGGGCTGCTCATACAGGGGCTTGTGGTCTGTGTGTGGGTGGTCGCTGCTCATCTGTAGATGTTAACATAGAATGAGGTTAGTATGACAAATATAAGCGATGGTGATGGTGTAGAGTTCCATACTGTTCAAGGGGATGATCATGTGTGGAGTAGTAGTGTAGCCCCTAGTGTAGAGGCTTTAACTGAAATGATTCAAGGTGGTATAGCTAACTACTTTGAAAAGCAAGAGGAAAAGAAGGAACAAGATATGACTATGCATTTGACTGACCATTTTAGTGTCGAAGACATTGAAATTATGAAGTCAATGATCAAAGAAGCTAGAACCAGTTGTTTTGAAGTTAAGAATTACTATTTCACTGATGATCCAGAACCTGAAACTCATACTATTAATGACGTTAGATTGTGTATTAAGCTGGCGGTAAGAGAGATAATGCATGAATATAGAACGGCTTTAATTAGTTCTGCTTCTTCTACTCAAGCCAGAGGAAATGTAGTAGATGTTGTCAATACTGCGATAGATGGTATTATTGATGACCATTTGGGATGTTAACATAAGGGGAGGTTTATGTGT
>SDBT01009600.1_pt1 | contig 15680 bp, 21 predicted proteins | sample 2277101 | NCBI WGS metagenome assembly SDBT01 (sample SAMN10404973, study PRJNA504765) | marine sediment metagenome | isolation source: marine sediment core GS10_PC15, 103 cmbsf | place: Arctic Ocean: Southern Knipovich Ridge | collected 2010 | reverse complement strand
ATCGGCACGGACTTGGAAGGGCGGACGCTCTACCAGGACAAGCAGACGATGACCATCGGCCGGTTTGAGTGGACGCCGGTATGACATACAGGAAGGCCCCCCGCCGTGAGGTAGGGGGCCTTCCCGCGATCAAAGGTCGGATCCCGCCGTGGCGGACCGCCCATGGAAGGATGGAGGATATCACTTGACGACTACAACGAAGGGCATCTTTGCCCTGATCGAAACGGCGCTCATGCTCGTCCCGGAGGGCGACCCCCTGGACTACGGGGATCGAGACTGGACCCTCGCGGACATGATCGAGATCAAGGACCGACTCGGATCGGTACGGAAGGCGATCGACAAAGTTGGGGTGGCGCTCGCTGAGAAGGTGGCGGGGTCCGTCCCGCCCGGGTACTCCGCCATGATCGACGGAGGCCTCGTCGCGAGGATCTCGACCACGACCCGCAAGCCCGCCTGGCAGGATCGGACCGGCCATGCGTTCGCGACGTGGATCAAGGAACAGGAACCCGAGGCGATCGCCGCCATGCTGTCATCCGTCGAGCGGGAGACGGGGACCCGTCGTCCCCGGCTGGCGGGACTCACCGATGAGGTCAAGGACACCTTCCTACGGTGGGAGTCTGAGGACACGACTCACCCGACGATGACGGTCGCCCCCGTCGAGCAGATCAAAGCCAAGTGGATCCAGGCGATCCGCCCTGGCGATATCGCCCGGTGGGATCCCGACACCCGATCCGTCGAGTACCTGGAGCGCGTCCCCGAGGCCTTCCAGGTCATCGCGGAGGGGACCTACGACGGAGAGACGGACACCCTCACGATCGAGACGCCCGACGATGAGGCACAGTTCTAAGGAGGATCATCGATGGCAACCACGACTGAAACCAAAGTCCCGTTCACGGTCGAGGAGGCGTTCGTCGCGACGATGCGTCAAGTCGGACCGATCGCCAAGGGACAACGCAACGAGCATCAGAAGTACAACTTCCGAGGGATCGATGACGTAATCAACGAGGTCCATGTCGCGATGGCGGACAATGGGCTGTTCGCCCTGCCGAACGTCGAATCGGTCAAGGTCGAGTGGCGCGAGTCCTCGTCCGGGAACGACATGGTTCATGTGTTCCTGATCGTCCGATACGACTTCTACTGCGAGTCCGGAGGGGGTCCCCTGTCGATGACGATCCCCGCTGAAGGACGCGACTCGTCCGACAAGGGGACGAACAAGGCCATGTCCGCTGCGTTGAAGTACGGGCTGATCCAGTGCTTCGCGATCCCGACACAAGAGACGGCCGACGCGGATCGGACGACTCCGGAGAGCCGACCACCCCGCCAACCGGATCCCGTCCAGGAGGATCCCGTCCCGGAACGGCGGGAGGTCCCGTTGGATGCCCTCCCGGAAGGGACAGCACCGCTCACCTGGACCAAGCAGGTCGCGGCGGCGGTCACCGCCAAGCACGACCCCGCAGGGGACATGGCGCTGGAGTGGTGGAAGGACTCCATGATCCTCAACGACCTAATGGGAGCAGACGACGAGCCAGGAAAGGTTGAGACGCTGACGGCGATCGACGCCATGGCCGTCGTTGAGATCCTGGTCCAGCACCTGGAGGATTACGAGGCAGAAAAGGAGGCGAACGACGAGGACGCACACGGCGGAGGATATGGGTAAAGGATCGAGATCAGCGTCCGATGAGACGCCCGACGTGACAGATCAAAGGAGGTCACGATGACCACAGAGGTCACACAAAGCCCCGTCGATCGACGGGTCCCCTGGATCGCTAAGACGATCGCAGCGGACATGCACTACGACGCCCACGGGAGCAGCTACCACACGCCGAAGGAGGGCGTGTTGCCTGAGACTGCGATGGACGCGAGGACGATGGCAGGACTCGACTACCGAGTGTCCCTGGAGCCGGTCTACGGGATCCAGATCGGAGACGACGGGGCGCGATATCAGGAGATCGAGAAGGCCTACGGGGTCACTCGATCGAGCGATCAGAAAGTCCTCGGCGTCGTCGGTGATCGGTACCACCCTCTCCAGACGAAGGACCAAGCCCTGTTCGTGGATGCGATGATCGACACCGCCGCCACCAAGGGCGTCGTAATGGGGGAAGTGAAGGGAGGCCGGCGCACGTTCGCAGCCCTGGAACTGGACCGCAGGATCATGCCCGACCTGGACTCGGAAGCGATCTCGACGTGGTTCGTTGTGATCAACAGCTTCGACGGCTCGACAGCATTCTCCGGATCCGTCGTCCCGCTCCGGATGGCCTGCATCAACGGGATCGTCTGGATGATCGAAGGGCTTGCCCGGACCTGGAAGATCCGGCACACGAAGTCCGCGGAGCATCGTCTGGATATCGCCGCGAGCCAGCTCGGCCTCGTCAACACGTACCTGGATCGGTTTGAGTCTGAGGTCGAGATCCTCATGGCGACACCGATGCCCAAGGACGCCGGGGTGGATCTCCTGGAGGGTCTGTTCCCGTTGCGGGACGATGCCTCCGATCGGACGATCACCGCCGTCGAGAACAAGCGCGATGGTGTCCTCGCGACATGGGACGGATCCGAGAACCTGGAGAACGTCCGACACACGCAATGGGGCTTCCTCAACGCCGTCGCTGAGTGGGATCAGTGGGAGCGCGGGGGCGTCCGTCTCGGCAAGGGTGATCGGGCGGACTGGAACATGCAGCGGATCGCTGGCGGACGTGACGCCAAGTTGGTCGATCGCGCCCGAGCGTTGATCCCCCGATGACGGAGGCAACGATCCTCGCCAGCCTGCAACGGGCAGAAATGGTGACGACCAGGACGGAGGGTGGCCTTGTGCTGCCCTCCGTCGCCTACAGCCTCGCGGACGGGTTCCTCGGTCATATCGTCCTGAACCCGAACGCTGCCGATTCGATGGGTGCAACGGCATACCCGTTCCGGATGATCCCCGAGATCACCCACCTATCGATGGCACTCGACGGGTCCATGATCAGCAGGATCGAAGGCGCGGACAGCCCGGACGGGGTGACGCCTGCGATGACAATCATCCAGTACCACCGGGACGGCCGGTGGATGGTCCAGATCCTGCCGTACCTGCTCGCAGAGGGAATGATGGTGTGGGACGTGGACCCGAAGCATTACGACGAGACGGACCATCCCGAATCGATCGGGCACCTGGTCCGCCATCTCGCCGTCCCCGCCGCCGCCGACCGGAGCGCGCATCCGATCTTCGATGAGATCCCGACCGTTGAGGACCAGTTCAGCTTCTGCGGTCTGTTGCTGATCGAGATCGGGGACGCCCTGGAGATAGTGCTAGGAGAACGAACATGAGAAACAGGCCGATGACGATCTTTATGGCCGTCGCCGCCGTCGCGGGGGTGGTGCTCGTCACCGCCTCCGCGCTCGCCGCCACGATCATCGAGATCCCACTGAGAACGATCGTGCGGGGAGATCCCGGATCCGTCCATCGAGTAGCGGGTCCCCTCGAGGTCGCGCAGGTCGAAAGTCCCTGCCGAGTCGAGTTGACCCGGATCGACAACAACACGTCGAACCATGACGGGACGAACATCATCGTCAGATCCGGAGCGTCAGTCGCGACGTTCCGCAACGTCGAGATCCCCGGATGGACGGGCGAGGCCGTTCACGGGTTCCTCCTGGATGGACCCGTCGAAGTGTTCACACAGATCGGGCCGGATGAAGTGTCATCGATGGGGTACGTCGTGGAGATCACATGCAGCGCTCAGACGTCGCCTAGGACCACCACGACGATCCCGGACGTGGAATCCACGACCACGACGGAGGCCACGCCAGGGGCAACCTCGACCACCTCAGCGCCTCCCGTGACCGTCCGGATTCCCGTAGGGGTCGATACGGGCCGGGGAGCGCCTCCTGAAGGCGGAGTCGCGGCCGGGGGCGGACCGATGGTTAACGGGGCGGATCCCGCCATCCTGTTCTATGGAGGCGCAGTCTTCTTGCTCTTGGGGGCCGTGCTTGGGATCGCTGCGATCGCCCCCAGGATCCGGGGAGGCCGCAAGTGATCGCCTACGGAGTGATCACAGAGGTCCCGGCACCGGAGACGGGCCACAACATGGCGGCGGCGATGCCGCTCTACACCGTGACGGATGACGGGATCCAGGTCGAGGCGTTGACCGGAGAGGTCGGCCTGATCATGTTGCTGAATCTCCGCTCGGAGGTTTTCACCCTCGGTGAGATCCTGATCCTGGACGATCCCCACGGTCGGGAGATCAGCGGGAAGGGACGCAAGCCGTCGAAGTGGGGTGTCACCTGCGAGACGTTCGCCACGATCTCGGAAGCGATCGCCCGCGCCAAGGAGGTCAAGACATGGTGACAGGAGAGTGGCGCGGAGGCACAGAGGATTGGGAACGCGACCGTCAGGAGGCGTCACGGCAGGCGAGACGGACTACGAAGGCAGAGCCGTGGCGCGTCATCTGGCAGGTAGAACTCCATTTTGATATCACGCTCGGTGATCTCTGGAAGCAGGACCGCCGCCAGCCTCTCGCCTATCGCCGGATGGTCTGTTACTTCCTGCTGAGGGAGCTAACGGATCTGTCGTATCCGGAGATCGGGAGGCTCATGTGGCGGCATCATTCGACGGTGATCCACGGCGTCCAGCAGATCGCCTGGCGGACCTACCACTTCCCGGAGGTCATGGCGGAGGTCGATCTGCTCACCCAAGAGATCGCGACTTTCTACGCCCTGCGGCATAGGGTGTCGGCATGACGTGGATCATATCCGGGATCGTGGTCTGGATCTGGCTGATCGTGCAAACAGTCCGGACGATCGCCAAGGCGACACACACCGTCCCGCTCGCCCCCGTCATTCCGATACGTCGGGAAGATCGATCCGGCGCGCCGTAGCGCTCGCCGCAATCCTCATCGTCCTGGCGTCCAGCCCGGCCTCCGCTCACAACCCGGAGGAATTGGGCGTCTGGATCGATGACTGGCAGGAGAGGGTGGTGGCGTATGGAGCGCTATCGCCCTCTCTGCTATATGAGTGGACCGACATGGCAGAGCGTCATCCCTGCCAGATCCGCGGGCGTTGCCCGACGTATCGACCTGCGCGGTATTCCGCGCAGACCTGGAGCGGGAACGTCGAGCAATGGCGTCCCCTCGTCGCGAGGTACTTCCGCCCCGGAGACGTCGCCACGGCGATGCGGATCCTCGCCTGCGAGAACACCCAGGGCAACCCGTCCGCCAAGAACCCCCGCTCATCCGCCACGGGCCTGTTCCAGCATCTCGCCCGATACTGGACCGCCCGATCCGCCGCAGCGGGAGTCCCCGGATCCTCCCGGACAGATCCCGTTGCCAACGTCATCGTCGCCGCATGGCTCCGGGACCAACGCGGAGGATGGAATCACTGGACCTGCTACACCGGATGACTGTTCCACATGGAACGTCAGTCGCGTTTAGTGTGACTCCATGTATCGAACGTATGTCACCCGGAAGGGTCATCCCCTCGCCACCGGCCCCCGTCAACGAATGCCACTGCATCGATCCGTCCTATGGGACAAACTCGACGGGCAGGGGGCACCCTGCCATTGGTGCGGCCTGGATCTGATCTGGCGGAAGGAGCGGGGAGGCCAGGACACGCTCTCGGCGGATCATCTCGACGGCGATCAACGCAACAACGATCCCACCAACCTCGTCCCGGCGTGTCGCGGGTGCAACGGGAACCGAGATCGGTTGCGTCCGGATCGGGTCTGTCCGGTGTGTCGATCGACGTTCAACAAGGCTGGACGCATCAGGACCTGTTCCTACCGTTGCGGACAGATCCTCAGACACCGTGAGGCACGCCAGGCGCTATGAGGCGTCCCGTAGGGGTCTGATCCGGATCAGGACACAAGAGAGGGTCCCCCGAGGCGCTAAGGGGAACCTCATGGACGTGGTTTCCGGGACGTTTTGGCCCGCCCCTTGTCCGATCGGGACCTCCGGAATCGCCCCTGCCCGATCCGTTGATGAGACTTCCGACGCTTCATCTTTCAACCTCCCAGTGCGGCGCTGATCAGGATGACCACCACAGCGGTCACGAACGCCCCGCACGCTCCGATGATCGCCCCCGCCACGGACCATTCCCCCACGCCCCACTCGCGGGTCGTCCCGTTCCCGTTGCGAGCGATCCCGTCGATCTGGTTCGACAGGTAGCCCATGTCATCGACCAACCCTCCCGTATGGAAGTCCGGATCCACGACGGTCGGCTTGTGCTCGCCATACATGGCCACGACGATCATCGCCATGTCCGGGCGCAGACCGTCGTACAACTCGCGATGCTCAGTGACCAAGATCGATACGTCCTCCGTTGAGAAGGCATGGCGTTCCTCGATGTGGACCACCAGGCCAGCGGCGACGGCGGAGGCTATCAGTTCCTGGAGCGCCGGTGGCAAGTCGGCTGGATCGTGATGATCTGTCACTCATGCTCCCTACGCCTCATTTCCGTCTCCACCATCGCGGGATCTCTGACGTGTCGTAACGCCATCGATCGTCGTCCGTCCAGAACCGCCACCACGTTCGTCTGATCCGCTCCAAGTAGGCGCGCAGCGAGGCGGGTCTACTCCCCCGGATCCTTCGGAGCGAAAGCGCCGGCCAGGGCGTTCTCGACCGGTGCCAACGCTCCGGACCACAGGACCTTGAAAGAGGCGTACTGCGTCATGGTCATCCCGGCGACACCGAAAACAAGCGGGATCCAAAGTCCCTCCCAATCGTTGAGGTTCACTGCGGAGAGATCTGTGGCGAGAGCGTAGGAGCCGAGAGCGCCCGCGACGGCCAGGACCATCGCTACCCGGTTCTTGGTCGTCTTGCTCCACATTGTGCCGATGTTCTTCAGCAGGGATAGGACGGGTGGGGAGACGACGAAACCGAACAGGGCGATCCACTGCGCCATGTCTACCAATACCTCGACGGGCTGATCCATGATTCGGACCTCCTTGGGTTACTTGTACTGTAGGTCGATGAGGGTCCCGGAGACGGGAGTGAGGCCATCCTTGCCGTCCTCCCCGTCGTCCCCGTCATTGCCTGGATCACCCTTCGGCCCGGGTTCCGCCTCCGGATGAAGCCCCCCGTATTCCAGGCTCGCCGCCGCCAGTTCCGGGAGGGCGTTCGTCCACTCGGTGTCGTCCGGATGCTTCCGGATCCGGTTCCCGTGAGCGTCGTGGGACTTGCCCCAATATCCGGGATCCGCGCCGACCGGCGATCCGGTCGTGCCTTGCATCCCCACGAAGTACTCCGGAGACTGCCGCTGTAGTGACGTCCGCCAAACCATATCGTCCTCCTGGTCCGCCCCCGGAGGGACTATCCATCCGTTCTCATGTACCCAAGTCCACCACTCATCCCCCGGGCAGGACGTGGACCATCGACCCTGAGCATCCTTGCCCTTCACGTCGCGATGGCCGATCGTCACCGGCACGTCGAGATCGATCGACGCCTGAGCTTCGCGGACAAGCCGCCCCATCGTCTCATATGCGGCGTCTGAGATCGGACCCCCCGCGCCGCCGATCCAGACGATCGCGAACGCCTCCGAGTTCTCCGGGATCCCGTCGCCCTCGTAGTCCCCGGACTGCGCGCCCGAGTGGTTCCACCCGCGGATCCGGTAGGCGTCCCCTGAGTTGCCGACACCCGCGCCGTAGGCGAGATCCTGCCACCCCCGGCTCAGGTGGTACCGCTGCCATCCCTGGAGGATCCTGCGTTCCCCGAAGCGAGTCGTCGGCGGGATCGTCGCTCCGCCCCAATGGACGATCACCTTGTCCGGCGCCCACAGTCCGTCGAGCGTCATGTCGTCATAGATCCGGGAGGATCCCCAATCGGCCTGATCGTGGTCGTAGGTGATCCCGTTGTAAGTGACTGTCATCTCACGTCACCTGAAACGCCATCAACGTGAAGTAACCAGCGATGAACTCCCCAAAGGACCCCGCGTCGGTCTGTCGGGCGCTGATACGGACGGTCCTGTTCCCGCTGAGAGTCGGCGTCGGATTCCACGGCAACCCGATCGTTGAATAGGAAGTGTTCGATCCGATCGGAGTAGTCAAAGCAGCACCGAAAATAGTCCCGTCACCGAGACGGGCTTCCATAACGGTTGTGTTCGACCCTCCCTCGAAAATGGCTGCTCCGTTCGCGACCAGCCCGTAAGTCGTCCAATCGGCGGGGGGGGTGAACGCACCGGAGAACATCGTCGTGAAGTTGGCTGTCATTGTCAGGTCGTTGTTGGTCGATGCGCTGAACCCAACGACCAGGGGCAGGGCCAACTCAACGTCGAGGCGGTCCTTGTCAGCTGCCGACAAAAACCCGCGGACGCTATCTGTGGCCTCCGGATGATCGGTCGTGAGGATCCCGCCATTGTGGATCCGCTGCTCGTCCGACAGCGCCTCTACCTGATCATCGATCCGTTGCAACTCGGCGGCGGAGATCCCAGGGGCAGCACCCTCAACCCAAGTCTCAGGCGTATACGCCGGTACGTCATCTGCCATGGGCCCTTCCTAGCTGATCGTGTCGGTGCGTTCGATCTGGAGCGATTCCAGGTTGTCCTTCAAGCGGGAGTACAGGATCCGAGCTACGAGGATCCCCGAGTCCGCCGATCCCGTCGCGGGACCTGCGAACCATCCGATCTCCTCGATCTGGACGTTGTTCTCAGCGGGGGCGACGTAGACCGTCGAGACGGAGACGCCGGTAGCACCCGCGACCTGCGTGGTCATCTGTTTACGGAACGTCTCATTACCGAGCAGCGAGTCCCCTGCGGCGGGGGTCGCGTTGTCATCCCCGAGAGCTACCCAAGTGATCTCCGGGAGCGCCGAGGCGTCCCGCATGGCCTCCGCCATGAGATCCTTCCCGTCGTCCGTGATCAGGTTTGGTGACCACTCGTCCTCACCCTCAGTGAGGTGGCCCCTCCGTCCGGAGCGTCGGGCGATCACCCGCCAGGTGCCTTTCCACGATACGAACTCTGCGATCTCGATCTTCGCGGTCTTCGGCTTCGCCATCGGGGGACCCTCCTAACAGGGGAGCAGGCTAGTTGCGGGATGGAGCGAGGTCGATGGTACCGGACAGGCGAACACGGAAACGGTCACGTCGGTTTCAGCCCACCCCCACGCCTCCGGGAATTGCTCGAGGATCGTTAGCGTCTCGTTCTCGCTGATGTTCTCTCGGATCACCAGGACGTCGGACTCCAGGAGGCCCGCTGCCAAGCGACGTTGCCACGATCCGGCGTCGGCTCCCTTCACGATCGTTACGTCGTAAATCCACTCGGTAGCAGTCAGGTCGCGGCTCGTGATGGCCGGCACCAGGAAAATCTCATCCACGATCGGCGGCGGACCTCCGGGGGTCGGAATGTTCACGGTGACGTAATCCCCCACCTTGTAGTCAGACCGCTCGGTGGGGAACGTGATGGCGAGGCCTTCGACTGCGTAGGTGTCGAGCAGTCCGGCCGCCTGATCGAACCCTGCCTCGCGCCCGAAGATATCCGTCACCGACAGCACCGACTCCACCAGGCCCGAACTCAACCCGCCCTCAGACGCGGCGACCCGGATCTGTTCGGCGTCATCGGTGGCAACTACGACCAGTTCGGTCAGACCCTCGTAGACGACCTGGAGAGCATCGGAAGGACCGATGGGAGTGTCCCCCGTCTCTTGGCTTAGGACGTTGGATCCCTTCGACCAATACCAATCGTCCCCAGTATCGATGCCCCGGATCCCGACAGTCTGAGCACCGGCGTTGAGCGTCACCGTGGGGACCCGCCCGATCGGGTAGGAAGTAACGAACGACTGCACCGTGTCGTCACCCTCAAAGTCTTCGGTCTGATCATCGGTGTAGCCCTTGATCCCCCGGACGTATTGCTTGTTCCGATAGTCCGGTGAATAGTGGAGGACGGCTGGGGCGTCGGTCATATCGTCCTCATCGACGGTGCGAACGGCAGTCCCTGTCGGTGTGACGAAGTGCAGGAATCTCTCCTGGTCGATCCACCAAATCTTGCCCGCCATATCCGCCAGCCGGTCCAACGCTTGCGCGCATGGGACGTAATTGAACACGACCTCCGACAGTGTCGGACCCGCCTCGATCGTCCCGATCTCCACCCCTTCCTCCTGGAGAACCTGAGTGATGATGCTCGTCACAATCGTCCCCGCCGTGGTGTCCACCCACCCGTCCGCGATCAGGCGTTTGTCCGCCAGATAGTGATGGTCTACGAGGTCGAGTTCCCAACGAGTCGAATTGTCGAACGGGTTAGTGTTGGTGACCCGCGGGACAGAGACGAACCCAGTGAACACCGGCAGATGATCAGGCCCGATGATCTGCACCGGGAAGCCCTCGATCACCGACGAGGCCTGATCGCTGAGGCCAACCTGCAAGTCCCATGCGGCGAGCGACGCAGTGGATCGTTCGCCCAGTCGATCCTCCATCGTGAGCGATCCCTGCTCAACCGTCCAGTCCCACCCGACGCCCCCCTGGTTGATGAGGATGGCGCATGGGAAGTGCGGCCAGTCGAACCCGCCGAGGAACACGAAAACAGACGGGGCGGCGGGAATGATGTCGGCGGCGGGACCTTCGAGAGTCCAGGTCCGTCCGGTGCTGTCCACGGCCGTGTCGGTGTCGCCGTCGCCTGCGGTGAAGTCGTCCCCGTCGAAGTGCGCGACGAGGTTCGATCCGTCGATGTTGGGGAAGTCCGCGGAGAATTGGAAGTACTCAAATATGCGCCCGTCCAGTTGATCCTCCGGGCCGGTGGATTCCTGCGAGTCTCCGAGGGTCAGATCGTTCGCCGAGTCGGTGAGCATGTCGATCACCCCGGCGTCGGTGGACTCCGCCCCGAAGGTACTCCAGATCGGGCGCCGTTCGTACTCTCCGAAATACCACTGCGTGTGCGCCCCGCCTCCGTCGAACCGTACCGACACACCGAGCCACGCCACCGTCGTATCGTTCACGAAAAACTCGTTGATCATGTCGTCCGAGGTTTCAGTGGCGATCGCCCCCAAGGAGTCCTCCCACTCCAACACCATGTGACCCTCGGTGGCGTGATCCTCGATGTAGAGGTGGAAGGTCCGCTCGGCGGCGGTGGCGCCCCGCCACATCGAGGCGACGGTCTGTTCGTCCCCGAATCCGCGCACGTCGTCGCTCCCGAACCTCCACGCCAGGAAGAACCCGTCCGTGTATCCGTCGAGATCCGCGGTCCAATCAGCGCGAGCACGTCGGGTTCCGGATCCGACACATTCGAGATACTGAGCGAACGTCGTCGGGTTGGGCATCTATCCGTTTCTCCGCGCGCCGGAATGCAGCACGAGCTCGTCCGCCAGGTGCGGCCCGGAGGCCTTGGCGATCGTCCGTCCGTCCAGGATGAGCTTGATGCTGTAAGGGCGGCCTCCGTCCATCCGGTCGAGGGGGATCACCGACGCCCCTCCGGGGAGCGCCAGTAGTTCGTCACGGTGGACTTGGACGAGTCCTCCAGCGGTGATCTGTCCACCCTCCGCGAGTCGCGGAATCGAGATCCGAGGAAGCGCGTTGTCGGGGAAGTTGATGAACGGACCGGCGAGAACATCGGCAGCATCGATCGCCCGCTGCAACCCGCGGAGTGCAGAGTTGACGAGTCTCTCCAGGAGGCCGAGCAGCGCGTTCCCGATCGTCCTAAGCGTCCCCACCATCCCGTTCCATATCGTCTCGAATCCGTCGCGCATCCCCTCCCATGCCGTGTCCCAAATCCCCGGCACGAAGTCGAGCATCCCGCCGATCAGATCCTTCATAATGTCGATCGCCGTAGTGACCGCCGACACGATCCCGTCCCACACGCCACCAAAGACATTCGAGATCCCTTCCCACACCTTGTCCCAGTCGCCTGAGATCAGGCCGGTTACCACTTGGATTACTCCCCGGATGATCCGTATGAACGCCTCGATCTGAGTCTTGATGTTGCCCCACACAAGGTCCACGATCTGAAGGATCTGCTCGCCGTGGAGATCCCATAGCTCGGTGATCGCCGCCAGGACTTCTTCCACGACGATCTGAGCGGCGGTAAACAACTCCTGGACGGACGCCCAAACCTCCTGGATCAGCAGACCGAACTCGCCCGCCCCCTCCCCCGTCCCGGAGAACCCATCCGTGATCGACGCGAACAGTCCGGATATGAACTCAAACGCCGGACCCAACGCCGTCGTGATAATCGAAGTCAACGCCGCCAAGCCCGCGACGAGAGGTTCGATCAGAGGGAGTAGGAAGTCCATCCCCGCGGCGATCCCGTCGAACAGGGCAGTAGCGATCGGCTCCAACGCCACCATCGTCTTATTGACGAGCTTCTTCCACTTCTCTGAGAACGATTCGGTCCGGTCGATCGAGTCATCCAGCGCGCCGCCCGCCCCTCCGAGCGCCTCCACCATTTCCCCGATCTCAAAGCGTCCCTCCCGGACCGCAGCGGCGAGGTCCGGACCTGCGCGCAGTCCGAACGTCTCCATCGCGATCTGGTTCGCTTCACCCGCAGTCCCCGCCCCGGCGATCGCCTCGATGATGTCCTGGAACGCCCCCGGCACGTCGTCCGTCTCAGCGGACAGTTTCCCGAGTCCGATTTTGAGGCCACCCATGATCGCCTCAGTGTTGACACCCTCCTTATTCCACTTCCCCGTCAACACCGCCGCCTCATCAAGTGAGAACCCAAGCTGCCGCAGCGGAGCGCCGAAGGAGACGATGGTTCCCGTCAACGTATCCAGACCGATGCCGGTGTCCTGAGTGATCTTGAAAAGCTTGTCCATCGTGAGCGCCTGATCCTCGGTCGCCACGCCCCAATCACCGAACACCCGGGTCACGTCCTCGACGGTGCCGCCCACGTCCTGCTCCGCCAGACGTGCGATCTCATGCATCCTCGTCGCGATATCCTGGAGGGGTTCCCCGGTCAACCCGAGGCGAGTGTTGACCTCAGCGATCGCCACCGCAACGTCGGCGGCGTCTCCGGGAACCTCCTTGAAAACCTCCTTGAAGTCGTCCTGCAATCCCACCAGGGCGTCCCCACTCGCACCCGTCGCGGTGATGATGATGTCCTTGACCTCATCGAAGGTCTCCCCGAGCTTGAAAACCGCCACCCCCGCGATGATCCCCGCCCCGAGTGCTGCGCCGGCCGCGAGTCCGACAGGGCCTAGAGCGCCGAGGGCGCCGCCGCCGGAGAGCTTCGATGTGATCCCGGAGAAGAACCCCGCACCGACCTTCGGTTGGATATCGACAAACGCCGTTCCCGCATCAAGAGCCACCGTCGTCTCCGATCACTTCGATACTGCCTCGGCGTGATGCGAGGAAGGCCACGACCTCATCGGGTCCACTTGGCGTCGGCTTGGGTGTGTCCTCGCGTCCGGGCCACTCTATCCGCAGCGGGTCCATCTTCGGAGGGTTCTTGGCCCACATACGGACCTGGACTTTGGTGAGTCCGTCGATCCCCTCGACCAGCATCGCGGTCAGCTGTTCGATCCGGGTCCAGGGACGTTCGGGGGCATCGTCCGGGATCGGAACGACCCTCAGCAGAGACGACTCAGGGGGCAGGTGAGCGATCAGGTTCGCCAGTCGATCCATGTGGACCCCTGGTCCGTCGTGGAGGAACGACCTGATATTGATCCCGTAGAACGACTGGAAGTCGGCCTCTAGCTCTCCGAAATACTCTCGGACGAAGGACCAGAGGCTTGCGATTCCCCCAAGTTCTTTCGCCCGTAGATCTCCCCGATTGCCTCCCCGAGTTGCGGGAGATCCTCCAAGTTGAGCAGCTTCACGAACGCCTCCCACTGGGCCTCCAGGACCGCCTGGAAGAAGGCCAGGAGTTGCTCCCCGGTTCCTTCCCCCAGGAGGGCCTCCAGAGCCGGAACGGGGAGGGTCGGCGGGAGCAGGAATACCTCCCCGCCGTAGTGGAGTTCGTGCTTCTTGTCGCCCGGATCTGTGCGGTCTACGTCAACGCGTGCCATCAAGCAATGTCGAAGGCTTGATCGGAGGTCCGCATGACGAACGGTCCGAGCGTGTCGTCCTGGACACCCCATTCGGTAGGGATGACCCCCGCCGACTTCTTATCAATCGGGATCTCAATCTGCGCCCCGAGCGTCACCCTGTGGAAGATCCACCGGTACAACTCGGCGCCATCGGTGAAGTCCACGATCAGGGTCTTCTCCGCGAGGACCCCATCCCGCGTCGGAGTGAACTCGTGGACCGTGTCCGCGACGGGTTCCGTCACTGCGCCGTGCAGAACCTGGATGAAAATGTCCTCACTCCACTGGAGCAGATCGAACAGGACCGCACCGGAGTATCCGGTGATCACACGCCGGACGGGATACAAGGACTGCCACGCCGGAATGTCCTCGACCTCGACGGCGTCCCGGATCGTCACTCCATCGTCAGTGGTGAATCCAAGATCCACATACGCCGGATCGAGCGCCGAGTGAACGGCCGTATCTGCTGGAATCGCCGTCCCGTGAGGGGCGATCGAGATCGTCCCCGTCCCGGCCACCACGATCTGTGTTGCATCTCCTGGCATGTGCCATTACCTCCTAAGACTCACGGGTGAGCATAGATGAGCATCGTAAACGTGTAACGGTCCTTCTCCCGATCCGGATCATCGAAGGGGCGAGGACCAGTCCCCGCCTCTGCGCCTGAGACGGTACCCGATACCGTCCCCGTGTCGATGAACCCGGCCATATCTTGCAACGACGCGAACGCCGCAGCCGACCCGTCGCGGGCCTCATCCTGCGTGTCGCCCCAAGTGTCAACCTGAAGGGACACTCGATCGAGCCATCGCGGATCGACCGCCACTCCGCCGCCCCGATGGACCACCGTGAGGGGGTACGTCGGGCCGGTCGGAAACTTCCCGTGGACTCGTCCTCCGGTGATCCCTACGTCAGAGAGCCACCAGATCGCCAAGGCTTCCACGTCCGGGAGGATCGCCGTAGTCACTTGACGGATACCCCCACGACGGATTCGACGGCACCCTGGAGCGTGTGGTGCGCCTGAGTAGGTCCAGGGGGTCCCGTCCCCTTCTCGATCCAACCCGCCTTGAAGTCGTCCGCGACCACCCGAGCTACCGCCTTCCCTTCCTCATTGATCCCCGCAACAGCATGAATCGAATTGGCGTAGGCAGGCTCCAGCCGGGGGGCGGCCTTCGCCGCGACCTCCGCCGCCTGTTCCGCGAGAGGCAACAGACCCGCAGCCACGTCCGGATCCGATTCCAACTCGTCCGCCATTCCAAGGTTCGGGATGAAGATCCTGGCCATCAGGTAAGCACGACCTCCTTCAATGCGACCTCATGGTGGTGGACCGTCCCCCGGCGCGTCCCGAGGTATGTCATCGGTCCGCCCTGGATCTCGAAGGTCCGTCCGTCGTATTCGATCAGGTCGTGCGCGCTCGGCGGGATGAGCGGCGTGACCGTCGATCCGACCAGGTAAGTCGGATTCAGGAACAGACGCCACCCGACGATCCCCGCCTCGCCTTCCACGAGCTCAGTGGAGTCGGTCATCTGCATCCACCCCTGCACGGTGGCTCGCGACGTCTCCGTGAGTGCCGGCGTTCCGTATCGATCCTCCGTCCCTGGATCCCGGTAGACGATATCGAGCGTATGGCGCAGGAGACGCCGGGAAATCATGTGGCGATCGCCCCTTGCTTCGATCGACGGAGACTCCGGGCGTCTCGGATCTCCTGCTCGTTGAGTCGGATCGCCCACGAACCATCCTGAGCCGCCTCCCCGTAGGTGGTGGAGGACCCGCCCAACGT
>SDBT01009599.1_pt1 | contig 15680 bp, 12 predicted proteins | sample 2277101 | NCBI WGS metagenome assembly SDBT01 (sample SAMN10404973, study PRJNA504765) | marine sediment metagenome | isolation source: marine sediment core GS10_PC15, 103 cmbsf | place: Arctic Ocean: Southern Knipovich Ridge | collected 2010 | reverse complement strand
CAGTGAAAAATATCATGATTATGCAGAAAAAGTTTCAAAATTCCTAAATAATTGCGATATTCGCACCCTGATTGACGAGCGGAGTGAAAAGATAGGTAAGAAGATCAGGGATAACGAGTTAAAGCGAATTCCATATCTTCTTATTGTGGGTGAAAAGGAGCAGGAAAGCGATACAGTTTCCGTTCGCAGGCAGGGAGAAGGCCATAAAGGGGTCATGAGCCTGGAAGAATTTGCAAAATTTTTGCAATCAGAGGTTCGCAATCAACTTGAGGCAACTGAACCAGATGTTTAATTAAAGTATAGGAGGAACTTGTCATAGCAGGACCAGGTTATTATCGCAGAAGGAACAGCGATAACCGTAATAAAGATCGGATCTTTTACAGGACAAATGATAGCATTCGTGCCAGCACAGTCCGCCTTGTTGGAGATAACATTGAGAATCCGGGTGTGGTATCTCTGCCTGAAGCCCTTAAAATTGCTGATTTACTTGACCTTGATCTGGTAGAAATTTCACCAAAGGCCGATCCGCCCGTATGCAGGGCCATTGATTATCAGAAATTTCTCTACCAGCAGAAGAAGAAACAGAAGGAGATGAAAGCCAAAACCACCAAGATCGTGGTGAAGGAGATCAGATTCGGACCGAATACGGATGAGCATGATTACAGTTTTAAACTGAAACATGCCTATAAATTTCTTGAGGATGGAGCCAAATTAAAAGCCTTTGTTTTTTTCAAAGGAAGATCCATTTTATATAAAGAAAAGGGTGAGATCCTGTTGCTAAGACTTGCCCAGGAATTAGAGGAAGTTGGAAAAGTTGAACAACTTCCGAAACTGGAGGGGAAACGAATGACCATGTTCATCGCACCCAAGGTGAAGAAAAAATAGTTGTTGTATAGATAAATTGTTGGAACAATGCCAAAAATGAAAACAAATTCGGGAGCAAAGAAGAGATTCACGCTCACCGGAACTGGTAAAATTAAAAGAAAGCACGCTTTCAAAAGTCATATTCTTACCAAGAAATCAAAGAAGCGCAAGAGGAACCTTACCTATTTTGGTGAAGTTCACAAAGCGGACGAGCGGAATATCAAGCGTCTGCTTGCTATGAAGTAAGCTATCAATCTTTTATCAGGTAAATTAGTATTGACCGGGATGTGGAGCATTAAAGAGTCATAAATGGCCGCCTGCATCCAAAAATTGAAATTAAAATGCCAAAATCATCAAATGCTGTCGCTTCACGACAGAGAAGAAAAAAAATAATGAAGAAGACCAAAGGATACTTTGGTCGCAGAAAGAATGTCTGGACGGTTTCAAAAAACGCATACGAGAAGGGGCTTACATATGCCTATCGTGACCGTCGCAAGAATAAATCTAATTTCAGGGCACTGTGGATACAACGTATCAATGCTGCGGTTCGCGAACACGACATGTCCTATTCCGAATTTATGGGTAAACTGAATAAATCGGGTATTGAGATCAACCGCAAAGTGCTTGCCGATCTCGCCATGAATGATCCCAATGCTTTTGAGGCCATTGTGAAGAAAATTCAATAACCACAGGCAGAAATATTTTAAGGGGCTGTTCCAGATGATGCGAACCGCCCCTTTTTATTTTATCCGGAGTCATTGCTATTCAGTACCTTTATTGGTCCAATCGTAAATTTACTCACATGGATATCGCATTAATAGGATACGGAAAAATGGGACGAACCATTGAATCCCTCGGGGTGAACCAGGGACATTCGTTCCCGCTGATCATCGATGTTGACAACAGCGAAGATCTGAATGCGGACAGGCTGCGGGGCGTGGATGTAGCCATTGAATTCACCTCTCCTTCCAGCGCTCCGGAAAATATCCTGAAATGCATCGATCACCAGGTACCGGTAGTCTCAGGCACCACTGGCTGGAATGAACGGTTCAAAGAGATAGAAGGCCATTGCAGAAAAAAGCAGGGTGCATTTTTCTACGCCAGTAATTTCAGTATCGGGGTAAATATCCTGTTTGCCATGAATGAAAAACTGGCCCGGATCATGAACCGGTTTTCAGGGTACACCCCATCAATGACCGAAGTCCATCACATTCACAAACTGGATGCTCCGAGCGGAACAGCCATCACCCTTGCTAAACAGATCATCCATGAACTCGAACGTATAAAAAACTGGAACTTAGAGGCTATGGATAATCCTGCCTTCATTCACATAGACGCAATACGTGAGGGTGAAGTGAAGGGAAAACACACCATCCGTTATGAGTCGGATGTGGATTCACTTACACTCAGTCACGATGCGAAATCCAGGGACGCTTTTGCTTCCGGTGCATTGCTGGCTGCAGCATACATCAAAGACCAGGCTGGCATCTATGGAATGAAGGATCTCCTTAAACTCTGAATGGGATGAAGAGAAAAGACTGGCGGTACCTTGGTTTAACATATTCGGTCCTGCTATGGTCGCTGGTTGTAGTGTGGATCAACCTCTGGTATTTGTTGTTTTTCAACCTGATCCTTGTTGATATTTTTCTTACACGGAAGATTGACTGGACACTTCGCAAATATGGATTGCCAAGGTTACTTCAGTCAACCATAGAGTGGATAGCGGTGTTGATCCTTGCCATCATGTTCTCATTCATAATCAAGGTCCTTTTTGTTGAAGCCTATAAAATTCCGACTCCTTCCATGGAAGAAACCCTGCTGGCAGGTGATTTTATTTTCGTTAGCAAACTGGCTTATGGACCCAGGCTACCCGGTACCCCACTCTCCATACCTTTTTACCACAACAAACTACCTTCAGGGAAAAAAACCTATTCCGAATGGATTAAAATGCCTTACAAGCGCCTGTGGGGATTCTCCCGGGTGAAACGGGACGATATCATTGTATTCAATTTCCCGGAAGGCGATACCATGGTGGTAGAGTATCCGGGACAGAATTATTATTCCCTTGTCCGACAGTATGGAAGGGATTATATCCTGTCCGAGTTTAACATCATCACCCATCCTGTGGACAAAAGGGAGAACTACATTAAAAGGTGTATTGGATTACCGGGTGATACCATCCGGATCATCGATGGGGACATCTACATCAATGGCCAGGTAAAACCAAAACTGCCCAAACAGAAGTTTAAGTATTATGTGACCACAACCGGTGAATCCCTGCCAGACAACCTGCTTGATTCGTTAAAAATCCTTAAATCTTCCGTTACCTACAATCCTGTGAACTCTCTTCACGTTTTATTTTTAGCAGAGGAGAATATTGAATCCCTGAAATCCTTTTCCGCAGTGAGGAGCATTAAACGTTATTCTGAACCCATGCTTTCCTTCCAGAACCAGGAAATATTCCCACACAGCAATGATTTTCGCTGGACAGGTGATAATTTTGGACCGTTAAAGGTGCCTGCCAGGGGAGACACCCTCAGGCTCAGCACCTTAAACATGCCTCTTTACCAGCGAATTATAAATGTATACGAACAAAATGATCTGCAGTTGAAAAATGGTCAGTTCATGATCAACGGGGAGCAGGCCGATGCATACGTGTGCAAAATGGATTACTATTTTGTGATTGGAGACAACCAGCATAACTCGGCCGATTCCCGCTACTGGGGTTTTGTACCTGAAGATCATCTGCTGGGTAAGGCTGTCATAGTATGGTTTTCCATCGAACCCGATAAATCGGTCATTGATGGTTTAAGAAAAGAGCGTATATTTAGTTCCATTAAATAAATCAAGTCACAATGAATCTTAGTAAGTTACTGAAACACAAGTATTTTAGATTTGGAATTGCCGTTACCTTATATATTTTGTTCGTCATATGGCTGAGGAATTTCTGGTTCCTGTTCGGAATACCCGTCATTTATGATATCTATGTGACCAGAAAGGTTAACTGGTCTTTCTGGAAAAGCAGGAAGAAGAAGAACAATGTGATCATTGAATGGCTTGATGCCCTGATTTTCGCTGTTGTTGCAGTCTCCCTGATCAACATATTCCTTTTCCAGAACTACAAGATCCCCACTCCTTCCATGGAGGGAAGTCTCCTGGTGGGTGATCACCTCTATGTGAGCAAAACTGCTTATGGTCCCCGTACGCCTAACACTCCACTGGCTGTACCATTCCTGCCCAATACCGTTTTAGGAGGAAAGTCATATCTGGAGTGGATCCAGCGTCCCTATAAGCGTCTGAAAGGATTCAGCCCGGTCAAAAGGGATGATATCGTGGTATTCAATTTCCCGGCATCGGATACCGTTGCACTGGAAAAGTCTGACCACAGGCTCTACGCCAAAGGCAACTTTGATTATTATGACCTGATCAGGGACGAGAGCTATAACCTGATGCTCACCGATCAGACCAGGAACAACCGAACCCGTCCGTACCATGTATATGAGGAGTATGTGAGAGGCCAGATCCAACAGAAATTTGATGTGGAAACAAGACCCGTTGACCGACGGGACAATTACATAAAAAGGTGTGTTGCCATTGCCGGGGAAACCATCCAGGTGGTGGATAATGACGTCATTGTCAATGGAGAGAAACAAGAAGATTTCAAAGGCCTGCAGCGCTGGTATAATGTGAGAACCAACGGGACACCGATCAATCCACGTTCCCTGGAACCGTTTGGAATCGCCAAGGACCTGGCCGATGTACGGAACAATCCCAACTATACGTTTCCCATATCCCGGGAAATTGCTGAACAGATCAGGTCACTGCCGGGCATTACCAGCGTTGAACCCATGAATCTTTATTCCGAAGGTCAATATGATCGGGATATCTTCCCTCACAGCGAAGACTATCCATGGAACCTGGAATTTTTTGGTCCCCTTACCATTCCGGCGAAGGGTCAAACGGTCTCAATAAACCCACAGAACCTGCCACTTTACAGTCGGATTATCGGAGCCTATGAAAAAAACGAACTGGAGGTCCGGGGAGAACAAGTATTTATCAATGGAGAGATTGCCTCCAGTTACACCTTTGAAATGGATTATTATTTTATGATGGGAGACAACCGCCACAATTCTGCCGACTCCAGATTCTGGGGCTTTGTTCCGGAAGACCATGTGATTGGAAAGCCCAGGCTGATATGGTTAAGTATTGACAAGGAGTATGGCGGTATCAGGTGGAACCGGATGTTTAAGATTGTACGGGCAAAAAGGTAGCAAAATCCATGATCATTGGTATACCCTGCACTCTATAACGGTCCCGTTAATTACTATGCCCGTTTAATCAGGGAACATGACATTGTTCTTGAGCAATTTGACAGTTATTCCAAGCAAACCTACCGGAACAGATGCAGGATTATGGGTCCAAATGGTGTACTTACCCTGTCCATACCTGTAAAAAAGAGAACCGGCATTAAAAATCTTCTCAAGGATATCAGGATCGATTATGATACCCCCTGGAACAAGATCCACTGGAAAAGCATGGTGGCATCCTACGCTGCATCTCCATTTTTCGAATACATGATGGATGACCTTGTTGGTTTTTATGAGAGAAAATACAACTTCCTGATTGATCTGAATCAACAACTCCTGGAGCAAACCCTTCAACTGTTGGGTATGGATATCACTGTAAAATGCTCCCATGCGTTTTTAGAAATAACCGGGGAAACCGATCCGAGGCACTTCATTCACCCCAAACTTGAAAAAGTACTCGCGGATCCGGATTTTAAGCCGTTGGTTTATCACCAGGTATTCTCCGACCGGCTGGGATTCCAGGCAAACCTGAGCATCCTTGACCTGTTGTTCAATGAAGGTCCAGGAGCCCGGGATACGCTTCAAAAGAGTCTTAGAACTTAAATCCCAGTGTTAACATCACGTTATTACCATTGACCTGATTGATCGCCACCTCATTGGAACCGGGCTCATACGAATAGAGGCCATACACATCGGTCCTGTTGGAATGTGAATAGCTGATATCGAAGAATCCTCGTTCTATCCGGATACCTATCCCCCCCGAATAGATCCAGACTTCAGCATTGTTTGTGTCATCGGTGAATGGGCTCATCAGGTATTGGATCCCTGTCCTCAAATACAAACTATTAAGACGAATTTCTGCTCCCGCTTTCAGGTTGTGGGCGGCCTGAAAATCCTGACGGATGTTGTCATTCTCATCAAAAAACTTATAATCGTATGCATCCAGTCTCGCAGAAGAGTAATCCACATATTCATACGCAGCAGAAAGAGTGGCCATCCTGAACAGGATCACCGAAGCATGGGCATTGGCATGGAACGGTGTCTTTAACTTGTAGTCATACAGGCCGTTGGGTGAACTGGCATTTCCGTCTGGAATCCCCGAGCCGCTGTCCCAGTAGGATTTTATGTCTGTGAACTTCTCATCTGTGAGGTTATAATAGGTGGGGATCTGGATGGAAGCCCCTACCCTGACAAGCTGGATGGGCCTGAAGATCATACCAAATCTGAAGGTATATCCCCAGCCCCTGGTACTATTGAATTCCCTGAACTGGAAACTATCAAAATCCAGCACATGATCGTCATAATCCGTTTCTGCATGGTAGATGTCCTCATAAAACCGGACTGAATGGATCCCGAAGGTAGCTCCGAAGTATAACAGGTTGCTGAAATTAAATGCCCCTGAAACAGAATATTCACCAATATAACCGGATTGCTCTGACAACCTTAATTGCTCCTGCCCATATCCATCCCGTTGCATATCATGCCAGTACTCTCCCGCAGTCGAATCATAAGGCATCAGGTATGCATCAAAGGCTACTTGTTCATAATAGGGACTCAGGTTATCCGGATCGGCATTCGCATGCCAGGTGAAATCATCAAGCAATGAGCTGTTATCATTGATCCCCTGTATGGTGGTGCGGTTGTTAAAATTTACCAGGGTGGTGTATCCAAAGGCAAAAGATGCGCCTGCAATCCCGGATTTGCTACCCAGGTTTTTGGCAGTCACCAGTCCAATACTACCCACATTGAACTTCAGTTGTGAGTCGTCCGTGGTGGTACCCATGAAATTTGAAGAGGTATTCACCCAGTAAAACGAAGGTGAAAAAGAGAACTCCGATGAACGATAAAATCCGAGTCCTGCCGGATTCACCATGATGGAAGTTAAATCTCCTCCAAGTGCACCAATGGCTCCACCCTGGGCTGCAAACCTCGCAGTTCCAAATGTATTGTACCGCGAATATCTTAATGCCTGCATCTCATTCTGCGCTTCAATCGAGATGAAGGTGCAAATGAGTAGCAAGGCTATAAATGAAATCGTTTTCATAGCTGTATATGTTTAGAATCGTTGAAAAAAGTCAGGGTCCCGAAAGGACCCCGACATGTTTTGACAGTTTAACGCCTTGAACTGGATCTTGATGAGCTGCTTGAACTGCGGCTTGATGAGCTGCTGGAGCGACTCGGTGAACTACTCGAACGGCTCGGTGAACTGCTCGAACGGCTGTAGGAGCTGCTGCTGCGACTTGGCGAACTGCTCGAACGGCTGTAGGAGCTGCTGCTGCGACTTGACGAACTACTAGGACGGCTATAAGAACTGCTGCTGCGGCTGGAGCTGCTGGGACGACTGTAAGAACTGCTGCTGCGGCTTGGCGAGCTGCTCGATCTGTTGTATGAACTGCTGCGGCTTTGAGTAGTCCTTGGTTGTGAGTAGTTCCGGCTTGGTGTGGTGCTCCTGTTATAGCTCGGTGTGGAGCTTGTTCTCGGTTTGCTGTAGCTGGGAGTATAGGCACCCTGTCTGTAGCTGTTGGAGGTTCTCTGCTGAACATTTGCCGGCTGCTTTGTCCTGGTAGTCTTCACATTTCCCGGGTTCGAACGCTTCAGCTGTCCGGGTGCAGTAGTCCTGCTGCCAGGATTCTGGTTCCTGTTTATATCACCCCTGTCCCTGGTATTGTTATCGGAACGGACATTCCCATAATGGTTGCCACGATCGGTTTTACCGGTACCTGGCTGATAACGCACCTGATCTGTTCTTCCTGTATTGGTCCTGGTAACTCCTGTGCTGCTTGTGGTGGACCTTGGATCCCTCACTGAGGTTGTTCCCCGGTTTACTCCGGTGGCAGCATTGGTTGAACCACTGCGGTCCCTGTACTTGGGATCAACGTATGTGGATCCTTTCGAGCCACCATACTTCGCATCCGAAGGTCTCGAATATCCGTAATAGTGCCTGTTATCCATCCTTCCATAGGTATAATGAGATGGTCTGCCATAGTCATAGTATCCGTTGTAGTATCCATGATGATAACCTGACCAGTAGGAACCTCTGTAATAGGGATAGTATCCACCATAGCCACCATATCCACCATATCCACCATATCCGTACCATGGGTCATAATAGCCACCATATCCTCCGTAACCATATCCGTAGGAAGGATTACCAAAAGATAATCCGAAACCAAAGCCTGGATACCCCATTCCAATGCTCATACCCCAATGCATGGAGCGTCCGGTATAGAAATACCTATCCGTATAATAAGGATCATAGTAATCCCAACCGTAATACTCATCTGAAAAACGCCTCAGGTTGGATGAGTAGTAATAATCATTGGGATCGGTGTAGTAATTATTGATGATCACCGGGGCACTCTCCTGTCCGTACTGACTGAGGGAATCGTACTGCTGGTACTGCTCAGCATAGAGGGCTTCACTTCCCTGTGGTTCATACGATTCACCGAGCATCTCGGCCTCCCTTTGCAACTTGTACTGTTCATAGTCGCTCAGGTTCTGTTCCGCATAACCCTGTGATTGGACATATACCTGTTCCTGGGCAATGGGCTGTGCAGTCATGGCTTCCTGCGGAGTAACAGCAGATTCTGTTACGACAGCATCTGCCTGTCTATCAGCACGATTCGGATTATAATAGACATCATCATATTCCGAAGAAGCAGCGTGTTTTGAAGAGCTGCAAGATGCCAGAACTATTGCTGAAGCGACGATGGTAAATGTTAAAGTTTTCATGACATTTCCTCCCGGTGTTTTTTGCATTTGGTTGTTTTGTCAAGTAAGAAACAAAGTTCGTGCCAAAACAGGTACACAATATAAATGTTTACGTGCAATATAACAAATAATCAGAAATACCCGGGGCATGGTCATATTAAGTAATCAACCTGTATCACCAGCCCGGGAGTGACCGATTCATTTGATGCGTGGAATGGTTGTAAATTGGGATGCGATCGGGTGCATATGTATTACCCATCCTGGGATTGTCGTCCTGGGTATAGATCCATAGTTCCAGGTTGTCCCATACCAGGACCTCATCGCGTGCATCGCCTGTAAGATCCTGAACCATGTAGCAAGAAACAGGATGTCCATCAGAAGGAAAGAGCACCGAAAGCTGACCCCGATCATCAAACATCCCTCCCAGAATTGAGTCTGCAGAGGTAACAAAGAATTCTTCCCCATCTCCTTTCCAGTTCACAGGCAAACACCTGCTTATACCGGAAACGGGCAAGAACTGATGGGTCACCTGGCCCGAGGCATCCAGGATATGAACCAGTCCGTCACTGCCCCACCCGTTGGAGGTGACCACCTCCAAACCAGGCTTCTCTGCATCCAATTCAGCCACACTCACATACTGGACATGCCCCATGATTTTCTGTTTCAGAAGATTACCATCGAAATCGAAATACATCAGGCCCCAATCTCCAGCGGCATAAATAAGACATGGGATTGTACCTGCTCCCTCCTGCAATTCATAGACGGAAACCCCGTTGCACCGGTCTCCTATAAACGCTCCCACATCGAACATCAGGCTACCCTGATGGTCAAATACCGAAAAACCCATGAGTACGTCATGGAGGCCGTCACCATTTAAGTCATAAACCAGGGGTTGACAACCATTATCCAGCACTTGCTCCCATAACAGTTCAAGTCGATCATTCAATACCAGGAGATGGTTTTTGCGGTCAGAAAGAAGCATGCAGTTGTCTCTGCCTATTCCCAATAGATCACCAAATATGATGGTATTGACAGCCCAGGATCCAGGCACTTTCACACGACGAACCAGTTCTCCATTCTTTCCTTCCAGGATATGGATCCATCCATTGCTGACAAAGATAACCTCACGATCACCGTCTCCATCCAGGTCATGGATCTGAACGGGCAATTCACTGCCAGTCATCGCAATCATTTCTTCAGGACTCCCGTATTGCCATAAGATTTCACCATCCAGGTTCATGGCAGAGATCAAACTGATGGAAGGATACACTGTTTTCCCCGGCCGGATAAACACCAATTCCTTGTTACCGTCGCCCGTTAAATCACCCAGCCTGATATTCTGGTTGGTGCCAAATGACTTTGTATCAAATACCTTCCAACGGATCATTTCCGGATGTCCCTTCAGCTGCAACTCCACTTTCCTCGCCAGTTGCCGCTTCCTGCGGTTCAACTTTCGCTGTTCACCCTTCAATATTCTTACCTCCACCCTGTGAAACCTGGCAGGAAGGTCCGAAATGAGTCCGATCCTGCCTGCCTGAATTGGCAAACCTTCCGCATGCATCCTGATGGAGTCGTTGAGTATGGTGGAAATTTTATTTCGCCTGACCGACACTGTGGCACGAAACGTATCTCCAGGGGTCCATACCAGGGGTCTGAAATCAAGAATCCTTTCAATGGGACGCAATGGTGTAACGGGCGGCTGTATCTGTTTCAGGATAACCGTGTTTCCTTCTATTCCAAAGAAATAGAAATCAGCAGGATTCCGATACTTAAAGACCACCCCGCATTTATCAAATTTGGCCAATGGTGTGAATTCAACCTCAATGGCATAATCGTTCCACAAAGTATCTCCGGCAACAATTAAGGGATGGGTGATCAGGCTCAGAGGGCCATCCTGCTGATCCAGGTTGGTGTATGTCTGGGCCAGGTAATTCTTTCCTTCAACGCTCCGGATCTGCCAGGCTTCGTTAAATCCCGCCTTCCTGAGGCTGGATGCTACGGTCCAATCTCCAACAGTGCCTCTTTCTGAATGAAAGTAAACAGCATGACTGGTTGAATCAAAGTAAGGTTTGGTCCCGGCATCAAGTTCCTGAAATCCGTCAGAAAAAACAGTGGTTTGTATTACATTACCTGAACATGAACAGATCAGAATGAGAATAGTCAGTGATAGAATCCTTGTTCTCAAAAGGCCAGAGATCATGCGTAAGGGTTAACTTTTTGTAAATATACACTTAAATCACAGCGGTTCCCAATTTCGCTTCTTTAAAAGAATCTTTGATATATTTACATGGTGAATGGAAACTTTGGAATGCGTTTAATACCGTTACTTATACTTTTATTGCTGGGCCAATCACTGGTTGCACAGAAGCCTGTTATCCTTTCTGATTTTATCCAGCAGGTACCCATATCTGATCTGCAGCTTTATTTTCTTGACGATCCCGATTGCTCCACACAGCCAGCCTATCTTTTCTCAGGCATGATGGACTACCAGTTCAAACAGGTTGACTTCAGTGATCCCGATCCTGCCCTGATCAACACCCGGCCGGAGGGTTGTATCTGGTTTCGCTTCTACTTTGTAAATCGATCCACACGTCAATTCTCATTTCACCTTCAACCCAACCTGTTTTCAGAATTCAATGAATTCAGACTGTTCCAGAAGTATGACAATGGAATGGTCACTGTCAGAAAATCGGGAAATATTATCCTTCCGAGGAACAAGGATGTGAACATTAGCGGATCGGATGACCTGCGAATATACCTCCCGCCTGGAGAAGCTGACACCCTTTATCTGAGGGTGTTATTATCGGAGGAATCGTTACTTTCGGACCTGACCTTTACCGTATCCACCCAACAGAGTGTGCTGCAAAAAGACCGGTCAAAGCGACTGATCTTCGGAATCTTTGTGGGGATCATGCTGATCATGGTCCTTTACCACATCCCCCTCTTCGTTAAAGGAAGGGAGACCAGTTACCTTTATTATATTCTATATATACTCGCTTTCCTGCTTTTCTTCATTAACAAGGAAGGTTATATCTACGAGATTACCGCCCCCTTTACATCAGCACCCATCAGCACTTTCCTGCTGGAAATTTTCCTGCTCTTTTTCCTGCTCTTCGGAAGATCTTACCTGGATACACGAAACACCCTCCAATCGTGGGATACCATCCTGCTGCTGGCAGTCTGGTTTACAGTGGGAGGATTGATACTGAGTTTTACAATCCTGATACTACAGGGAATGGGTGTTTTTGTTCCTGTGTACATTCAGCTTGGAGGTCTTGCCATCAATATCGTCTCGGCCATTGGTTCGTTATTCCTGGCCATCGTTCCTGCCATGATCCTCACCAGGGAAAGTTTTCAGCCTGCCAGGTATTTTTTATTTGCCAACCTGTTCCTTATCCTGGGCATCGCTTTCATTTATACCCTGAAAGATTATCCCCTTGGAAAGCATAGCCTGGAGCTTGGGGTTACCCTCCAAATCTTAACTTTCTCCATTGGATTGAGCGAAAGGATCAACCTGCTCAAGAAAAGCAAGGAGGTGGCTCAGCGCAGGATCATCGACCAGCTTAGAGAAAATGCTGCCCTGAAAGACAAGGTCAACAGGGAACTTGAGGATAAGGTCCTTGAACGCACCTTTGAGATTCAAACTCAGAAAGAACAGATTGAGAAACAGAACAAGGAGATCAAGTACAGCTTCGATTATGCCAAAAAAATCCAGAGTACTGTACTGCCGCGGACCGAGGTCTTTGACAACCTGTTTGAGGAGCACTTCATTTTTTTTAAGCCCAGGGACATTGTGAGTGGTGACTTCTACTGGATTTCCCAGAGTGAGCACAGGATAGTCCTCACTGCTGCGGATTGCACCGGACATGGTGTTCCCGGATCACTCATGAGCATGCTTGGTATCACCATGTTGCATGAAATAGTCAATGAGAAGAACATCGATCACTCGGAAGAGATCCTGAACCACCTGCGTCTCAGCATTGCCCGAACCCTTAAACAGGAGGGAAAAATCGGGGAACAAAAGGATGGTATTGATATGGCCCTGATTATATACGATACCAAAACCAAGCAGCTTGAGTTTTCCGGGGCCAATAATCCGATCTACATTATCCGAAACGGAGAAATGCTGGAATATAAAGGGAACAACATGCCTGTTGCCTTCTATGAAAAGATGTCTGATTTTACCCGGTATACCATTGATATGAAGCAGGGTGACCGGATCTATATGTTTACCGATGGATTTCCCGATCAGTTCGGGGGACCCCAGGGCAAGAAATTCAAGTACAGGCCTTTCAAGGAACTTCTCCTGGAGGTGCACGACCGGCCAATGGAAGAACAACATAAGATCCTGAGTTTGATCTTCGATGAGTGGAAGGGGGATCTCAGCCAGATTGATGATGTGCTGATAATTGGTTTAAGGCTTTAACCTTTCAACACTTCACCTTTTTTTCCTTTCTTTGTACCTCAAATTTTCAAATACAAAGCAAATGGCCAAAGTATTAACCAGTAAGGAAGAAAACTATGCGCAGTGGTACAACGATCTGGTATTAAAATCAGGTCTTGCAGAGAATTCAGCAGTCAGGGGTTGTATGGTCATCAAGCCCTATGGGTATGCAATCTGGGAAAAGATGCAGCAAGAACTGAATCGCATGTTCAAGGAAACCGGTCATGAAAACGCATATTTTCCACTGTTGATTCCTAAGTCATTCTTCAGCAGGGAAGCTAACCATGTGAAAGGCTTTGCCAAAGAGTGTGCGGTTGTTACACACTACAGGTTAAAAACGGATGAAAAGACCGGAGAAATAATTGTTGATCCGGAAGCAAAACTGGAAGAAGAATTAATCATTAGACCCACATCCGAGACCATCATCTGGAACACTTATAAGAACTGGATACAATCCTACCGCGACCTGCCCCTTCTGATCAACCAGTGGGCCAATGTGGTGAGGTGGGAGATGCGTACACGTCTATTCCTGCGCACTACCGAGTTTCTCTGGCAGGAAGGTCACACAGCTCATGCCACAAAGAAAGAAGCTGAGGATGAAACCATGCAGATGGCCGGGGTGTATGCAGAATTTGCTGAAAAGTTCCTGGGAATCCCGGTCCTGATTGGATATAAAACTGAGTCGGAAAAATTTGCAGGAGCCGTTGAAACAATGACTCTTGAGGCACTTATGCAGGATGGCAAAGCCCTGCAGGCGGGAACCTCACATTTCCTGGGACAGAATTTTGCAAAAGCCTTCGATGTTCAATTTACCAACAAAGAAGGAAAACTGGATTATGTTTGGGCAACATCATGGGGAATGACCACACGGATGATCGGAGCATTGATCATGGCACACTCAGACAACAATGGACTCATATTACCGCCCAGGGTGGCTCCGATTCAGGTGGTGATCGTTCCGATCTACAGAGGTAAAGATGAATTCCCACCCATTTCCGAGGCGGCACTGAGGATCAAAGCCCAGCTGACAGCATTGGGGATATCGGTTAAATTTGATGACAGGGATACCCATAAACCGGGCTGGAAATTTGCTGAGTATGAACTGAAAGGCGTACCTTTAAGAATTGCTATCGGTCCCAGGGATATTGAAAAGGGAACCATTGAGCTTGTCAGACGGGATACGCTTGAGAAAATGATACTTCCACAGGAAGGAATTGCAACGCATATTGCCGCTTTGCTGGATGAGATTCAGGAAACCATCTACCAGAAAGCACTGACTTTCAGGAAGGATAATACCCACAGGGTTGAAAACTGGGACGAGTTGGTCGATGTCCTTGAGAACAAAGGAGGATTTGCTCTGGCACATTGGGACGGAACAAAAGAATCCGAGGACAAGATCAAGGAGACAAAAGCAACGATTCGATGCCTGCCACTGAACGGTAAAAAAGAATCGGGCAAGTGTGTGGTAAGCGGCAAACCATCCAGTCAGCGTGTCGTTATTGCCAGGGCTTATTAACTGCCTCTAACCTAAACTACATAGTTATGCAACTACGTTCCTTAATACCCACCATCATTGCCGGTTTCTTCCTGGTCTTCCAGGGATGCAATGAGAAGGAAGTCATGTTTGACCTGTTTGCAGGAACGCTGCCCATTTTCGAGGTATCCGATGGCGAATCCCTCTTCTACACTACGCCCAGATCGTTATTTCTCAGAATGATGGATGATGCCATTGAACTTGAAGGAGAAATATATTCCATTGAGCGCACATCTGAAGATGATCAGCAGGTGACCTTCCTTGCAAGCTTTCCCCTGGAAACGGACGTTACAGTTACGGCCATGACCTATCGGAAATCAGACCAGACCCTTACCCTTGAAATTGGCAGCCTGGGAAAAAGCGTCAACCTTGAGCTTTTTGACGCCATGATAGAAAGAAAAGCAAATGAATATATTGAAGTGGACCTTGCTGCAGACATTTCTCATCTTTCTGACAATCAGAAAGAGATGCTGGGATTGCTGTTCCAGGTGGCCGATATCATGGAGGAGCTTTACTGGGCCCAGGTATTCCCCGATAAGGAAGCTGCCTTAAGCTCTATGACGAACGAGTATGTGATCAGGTTTTTTAAAATTAATTACGGGCCCTGGGAGCGGCTCAATGGAAACCTTCCATACCTGTCTGACTACGGTAAGAAACCGGCAGGTTCCGGTTATTACCCGGCAGATATGCTCCTGGAGGAATTCGAATCCCTGGAAGATGATGCAAAAACCAGCCTCTATACCCTGATAACCAGAAACAGTGAGGGGAACCTGAAGGTCATTCCTTACCATGTCGCCTATGCCGATCAGGTTGAAAAAGC
>SDBT01009598.1_pt1 | contig 15681 bp, 10 predicted proteins | sample 2277101 | NCBI WGS metagenome assembly SDBT01 (sample SAMN10404973, study PRJNA504765) | marine sediment metagenome | isolation source: marine sediment core GS10_PC15, 103 cmbsf | place: Arctic Ocean: Southern Knipovich Ridge | collected 2010 | reverse complement strand
CTGCTTTCTGCTCTCTGCTTTTGTCGGGATCCCTTTACCCTTTTGCCTTTTGCCTTTGGCCTTATACCTTTTGTCTTTGTTTATCCTGCCTGCGGGAGGCTGCGATCTGACAGTAAGCCTAATCTGACGTAGCTTTTCGTTTTTGTAGCCTTACTTTTTTAATCCTTCGACGATACACTTTTTCCACGGTAAATTTATAATCTTTGTAACTAACAGATTGTTTCTCTTTAGGTACCGAACCAAAAAGCCCGAAAAGGAAACCACCGATCGTTTCAACACCTTCTTCGGTAGGCAGATTCAGGTTTAGTTCTTGATTGATCTCCTCAAGGTCCATAATTCCATCAACCAGATATTCATAATCATTGATCTTCTGGTACAAGGGCAACTCAGAATCATGTTCATCCTGAATTTCACCAACAATTTCTTCGATGATATCTTCCAGGGTGACTAAACCTGCCGTACCCCCGTATTCATCAACGACGATGGCCATATGAATTCTTTCGGTCTGAAATTCCCGTAATAGTTCATCAATTTTTTTCTGTTCAGGTACAAAGTAGGCCGGCCTGGTCAGTTTTTCCAGACTAATGACTTCATCACTTTTTTTATTAATAAAAGGTAGCAAATCCTTGGTATAAATAATACCAATAATATTATCTACTTTTTCCCGGTAGAGAGGAATTCGACTATGATGATGTTGGTTAATCATGTCCAAAAGCGTACCTAATTCTGAGCCGTAAGGAATACAAACCATATCGATCCGGGGGATCATGATCTCACGAACAATTGTTTCCCCAAACTCGAAGATAGAATGAATCATTTCTTTTTCATCTTGTTGTAGTGTCCCCTTTTCTTCTACCACATCTACGATAGATAGAAGTTCTTCCTCAGATACAAATAATTTGTTTTTATTCACCCGCAGAATTGAACTTAACCACTGGGTGAAGGCATGGAAAATACTTACGACGGGGGAGAAGAGGTAGAAAAATATCGTTAAAGGAAATGCAAAATTCCTCGATACTTTCCTGGCATTCTTAACGGCGGCAATCTTCGGGATTATTTCGGTACAGATTAATATGACAAAAGTTACAATAATGACGTCGATGATGATACCAATATTTGGATCAAGTCCAAACTTTTCACAGATATCTAAGGTCAGAATTGCTGCTAATGAGGCGGCGCCTATATTGACAACGGTATTGCCTACCAGAATGGTGATCAATAATTTTTTCGATTGTGAAAGCAGGCTTATGACCTGTTTTGAACCGTAATCTTTCTTAGACCGCATCCGTTCCAGGTCCGTGGCAGACAGGGAAAAATAAGCTGTTTCAGATGCAGAGAAAAAACCTGAAAGAACTAATAAAATTAAAAAAATTAATCCATATAAAAGTATGATAATATCCAAAGTATCAATAGTCCTTCGTTACTCCGACTTATAGTAATTTAATATTAATCGACAATTCTGCAAATTAAATTTGATACTCCCAACATTGGCGTTAACGACTATGTCGGGAGTATCTTTTCAACTCTTTCGAGATAATAATCTTCCTGTTCCTTCATTTTCTTTTTCTTTTTCTCATCTGCATCATCATATCCAGCCAGGTGCAAACAGGCATGAATGAGGAGTCTCATTAATTCATTCTGATAGGATACATTATAATTTCGGGCATTTTCGCGAGCCCGATCGATGCTGATATAGATTTCAGAGTCAATTGGAGGAGAATCGCTTAAATTGAAGGTGATTACATCAGTGAAGGTATTATCATTCAGATAATCCCGGTGCAATTGTTTTAAGGATTGATCATCAGTAAATATCACATTTATCATTTGCACAGATAGATTTAGTTCCTCACAAATCCATAATATTAATTTTTGGATAATCTTCCGGTAATTGCTGGAATCTCCTGCATTATCGTGAATTTGAATTTCCATTCTGGGTGACTTTGTTCACTTTCCCTTTTTTTGAAGATTGTTTATTAGCTATTTTTTTCAGATCATCTGCTTTCGGGTACTCTATTCGCTGGTGATAGATACCCAATAAAACTGACATAAATCCATCTATAATACCTTTTAAATCTCGCATTGTAAGATCACTGTCGTCTAATTCTCCCTCCAGGAAGCGTTGTTCAACAAGTTCTTCCACCTGTTTTCTCAATCTGCCGGCAGAAGGATGGTTCAATGTACGCGTGGCCGCTTCGATGGTATCTGCAAGCATGACGATAGCTGTTTCCCTGGACTTCGGTGAGGGACCGGGATAGCGGTAATCTGTTTCATTGACATCTTTAGAATTCTTTTCTTCTAAGGCCTTGTTGTAAAAATATCCCATCAAGTTTTTACCATGATGTTCCGGAATAAAGTCACGAATAATTTTTGGCAAGCTGCTTTTTTCTGCCAGTTCTAACCCGTTTTTCACATGTGATGTTAAGATCAGGGCACTCATGTTTGGGGCTAAACCTTCATGTCTATTCGTCTTTCCTTTTTGATTTTCCACGAAATATTCTGGTTTAATCATCTTGCCGATATCGTGATAATAGCTACCCACGCGCGCCAGTAATGAATTCGCTCCGATTGTCAGAGCAGCAGACTCGGACAAATTTCCCACAATGATGCTGTGATGGAAGGTCCCGGGGGCCTTCACGGATAGTTCCTTTAAAAGAGGGTGATTTAAATCGGACAGTTCAAGAAGGGTTACATCAGTGGTGACATCAAATAATTTCTCAAAAACTCCTAACATCATATAAGTTATAAATGGTGAAAGAATCGCATTAGGCAGTAGATAGAAGATGAAATTTTGAAATATTTCCTGGAAACCCTCATACCTTAATGTGCCCAGGGTAAATATGACGACTAAATAAGCACTCATAATATATAGAATTGCCTTAAAAATTTGATTTCTGGTACGAATGCGTGTCACAGAATAAATAGCAACGATTCCCACGAACATAATCAGAACCGCAAAAGCATAGTCAAATCCTGTAATTCCAGCCAGAATTAATCCGATTACAACAGTCCCAACCAATCCTATTCCGGGATCAAATAAAATGCCCAAAAGCATGGATGAGATCGTTGTAGGGATGACATAGGATGACCATCCAAGCGGTCCAATAATTAAGGCCCCTATGCCAACCTGACCGAGAATGAGGATCGAAATAAGCAATAATTTTTTATTATCTCTGAAAATCTTTTTTCTGTTTGCGGATAGATAAAGGACGTATAAAATCAGGATCAGGGCTGTCAATAAAAATTTACCCAACTGAGATAAAATATTCTGCAAATCTCCCTCTAATTCACTTTTTTCGGCGATTGCCACCTCGAGGGAATAAAGCTTCTGGTAGATTTCTTTGGTGATCCGCTCATTTGCATCAACAATTCGTTCGTTTTCAAAGACAAGATCCTTCCCCCTCGCTACTGCGGCGACTGCTTCCAGCCGTCTTTGTTCTGTTAGATTCTCCAGATACAGAAAATTGGGTGAAAGAAATCTGCTGAAAATCTTGAGCAAGGAGGATCGATTATACAGATTGGCGATCTCCAGTCTGGTGTCTATATAGGAATTGATTTCAGATTCGTCCACAAGAGAAGTGAGGGGTATAATTTCTTCAATACCATTGATAATGATAACGGCATGATCATTATGCATTTCTTCCTTACTAATATTTATATAATAAGCTTCACCGAGTGCCTTAAATTCGGCCAGAAGCCGTTGTTTGGATGAAGAATAGCCATCATCTTTTATCCATCTTAATATAATCTCTATATCCTTGCTGGTTAGATTCAATTTATATTTAACGGCAGTTTGTTCCCTGGCAATTTCATAAGTGAGTGAATCACGTTTCATACTCAGAGGATCGGTAGTTTTGTCAATCTCCTTTTCAGGATCAAAATAGTCCCGGCTGACCTTTTCTAAAGATGCCAGGAATTCCTGAAAACGATTTACCTGATTAAATTGGACTGAATCATCCAAAGAAAAATGGGCAGGTACCGCATTTCTTGCTTCCGCGCGCTCTTTTTGTAACTCATTCTCTGGTTTGAGGACTGAGAAATCAAAGGGAGCAATAACTTTTTTACTGGCAATATTCCCCTCTGTGAGATCGGTGTATTTAAAACTGCGTCCACTTGGAAACAGGAAGGGAATTATGATGACCAGGGCGAGAATCATTCCAATTTTTGGAAAAACCTCCGTGAGGGGGATGTTACCCAGAGAATACTTTTCCGGTAAATTCAGAAATTTGAATTTTTTTTTGATGTTGAACATAACAGGAATTTCCTAAATACTTTTTTTCCGATTATAGGTTTCGGGTGCTATTACATTTTTTCCAGTTTTAGCAGAGACTCTTTTTCACCAAACAGCAGAAGGGTATCACCCATTTCTACAAGATATTGGGCATCAGGTTGAACGGTGCTCACACCGCTCTTTTTTTCCTTTTTTTTGACAAGTAATACATCAACGCCATACTGTGACCTGATTTTTAGTTCGGCTAATGTTTTTCCGATGAAGATATTAGGTGCTTCGAGCTGGACCAGATGATATTTATCGATAACTGGTACAATCTTCTGTGTGCTTGTCCTCCTGATGCCACCGCTTATTTCACCGGACATATCTCTTAAAAATATCTGCTTGTTATAGGTTCCAATCACATCATGTTGCCAGATACTTCCCACGATCTGATTGCCGTCAGAGTCGGCAACAACCGGTAATTCATCAATATTGTGAATCCCGAATTTTTTCATGACCTCATCCAGATTTTCATCAGTTGAGACTGAGACCACTTTATCATTCATAATATCCGCTGCTATCAGCAAATATTTTAAATGGTCATAATCAAGAATCGTTCTTCTGATTTCCTGTAACGAAATTGATCCCTGGATTTTATTCCTTTTATCGATGACATAAAAATAATTATGCTGACTTCCGGCCATCTTTTCGAGGATAGCTGGGAATGGTTCCGATTCGTGGATTATTTCGACAGAATCTCTGTATATATCCCGGACTTTTAACCCCTTTAATACATTTAACTCACGTCCGCCGTATATATTGATACCCCTAAGTTTTAATTTTAAGGTATAGATGGATTCTTCTTTCAATTTTATGGCCAGAACAGTGGCAATAATACAGGTGATCATTAACGGCAGCATAATCTTATAATCACCACTCATTTCAAATATTATCAGGATAGCAGCCGTCGGTCCGTGTGTTGCTGCGGCGACGACACCTCCCATGGCTACTAACGCATAGGCACCGGGAGAAATATTAAGATCCGGGAAAATCTGTGAGAGAAGCGATCCATAAAAACTTCCCAGCATGGCACCTAAAAACAGGGAGGGGGCAAAAATACCACCGGATCCACCCGACCCAAGACTGAGTGATGTGGCAAAAACCTTGATAAAAACTAAGGCTAAAGCCAGTTCCCACACAATTGAATTGTTGAGCGCACTGGTGATTGTATCATAACCGATACCGAATATTTGAGGAAAGAAAATCCCAATCACCCCGATTCCGGCTCCTCCGAGAGAAGCTTTAACCCACTCCGGCCATTTCTTTTTGTCAAAAACGCCCTCGAAAGAGTAGAGGGTGCGGATAAAAAGAAGAGCGACACCTGCAGCAAGAAAACCTAAAACGACATAGAAAACGAGCTCAACCGGGGAGCCCAGTTGATATTCCGGAACCTCAAAAGCGGGATAATCACCAAGATAAGTACGCGATATAACCGTTGCCATCACAGATGAAATAACAACGGCGCTAAATTGTGGGATCGCAAAATCTCCCAGGATTACCTCAACGGCGAATAATGCACCTGCCACAGGGGCGTTAAAGGCGGCGGCAATTCCGGAAGCTGCACCGCAGGCCACGAAGGTCCGCATCCGTTTAGCATTTACCCTGAAAAATTGGCCAACCGTAGAGCCTACAGCAGAACCGATTTGAATCACCGGACCCTCCCGCCCCACGGATCCACCGGAGGCAATACAGACGGCCGAGGCTAACAATTTTGCAAAAACCACCCGGGGCCTGATTATGCCATTGCGTATTATGATTGCTTCCATCACTTCCGGAACACCGTGCCCTTTCGCTTCGCGGGCTACATACTGTATAATCAGGCCAACAAATGCCCCCCCCAGAAGAGGTATAAGAATTTTATAAATAATTGCGGTATCATTGATCGTCTCTAAATTAAATGGCCCTCCCCAGAAAAGCAGTTGGAATTCCTTTATCAGATATTGGATCCCTACGGCACCGTAGCCACCAAATATGCCAATGATTACTGCAACTGTTAACACAAAAGAGTTTTCACGCATCTTAATTGAATCGGTCAGTTGCGCGGCACGCCTGGAAAGACGTTTATAAAGAGAGTCTGTTTGTTTGGATGACGGGTCGTTCATTAAAGTGGGGCAATAATCAGTAAGTTCTTTTCATTTATATTATAGAGAATATTTTCGCATTTGCAAATTGATGAATTTACGTATATGGCATCTGTATTTCAACAAAAAGTTGGGATGTGATTTTATCTGATGACGTCATTGATGACTTTGTTGAAAAAATCGGTTTTTATATCAGACTGAGCGCCGTCCGCCTCAGGCGGGGGCAGGTAGTCGAATAGTAGAATGCCTCCAATTTAACCTTGCACCCTTATGCCTAAATCAGTAAATTTTATCGATTTAAACAATTTATGTATACTAACCTGAATTATTCACCACGAAGAGCACGAAGATCACGAAGGTCTTAAAATAACAATTGTTTAGAGTAAAATAATAAAGGAATTCTCACTCAAATTTTAATATTATATTTTTTTATTTAAATTCCATAAAAATATCTTCGTGTCCTTCGTGTGCTTCGTGGTTTATGAATAGATCAGACTAATAAAAAAGGAGAGTGACGATGACGCTTATTGTTGATGTGATGGCCAGAGAATTGCTCGATTCCAGGGGAAATCCAACTATTGAAGTTGATGTACATCTGGAAAGTGGTGTTGTCGGCCGCGCGGCGATTCCTTCCGGTGCTTCGACTGGAGAACATGAAGCAAACGAATTGCGTGATAAAGATCCCAAAAGATATTCTGGAAAAGGTGTTTTGACAGCTGTAAGTAATGTAAATGATACTATCGCAGAGAACGTGGTTGGTCTGGATGCAACGGACCAGGTAGGAATTGACAAGTTAATGATTGAACTGGATGGTACTCCCAATAAAAGTAAGTTGGGTGCCAACGCGATGCTCGGTGTCTCACTCGCCGTGGCAAAAGCTGCCGCTGAAGAACTGGGTTTAGCTTTGCACCAATATCTCGGTGGTGTTAATGCAAAAGTCTTACCCGTACCAATGATGAATATTCTTAATGGTGGAAGTCATGCCGATAATAATGTTGATTTGCAGGAATTCATGATCGTACCTGCCGGTGCATCTTCCTTTAAAGAAGCTTTACGTATGGGTGTCGAAATATTTCACCATCTTAAAAAAGTTTTAAGTTTAAAGAATTATAATACATCCGTTGGTGATGAAGGCGGATTTGCCCCTGATCTTAAATCCAATGAAGAAGCGATAGAAATGATATTGCTAGCGATAAAGAAATCAGGTTATAAAGCTGGTAAGGATGTTTTTCTTGCCCTGGATCCTGCTTCCAGTGAATTCTATGACAAGAAAAAGAAAAGGTATATCCTCGCTTCTGAGAAGAAAGAATTAACTGCTGAAAAAATGGTTGCCTTTTATGCGGACTGGGTTAAAAAATATCCGATCATCTCAATTGAAGATGGCATGGCTGAGGATGACTGGAGTGGCTGGAAATTAATGACTGAAAAACTCGGTGATAAAATTCAGATAGTTGGTGATGACCTCTTTGTTACAAATACAAAAAGGCTGGCGAGGGGTATAAAAGATGGTATCGCCAATTCCATCCTGATTAAAGTTAATCAAATTGGAACATTGACCGAAACCCTGGATGCCATTGAATTAGCACATAAGGCTGGTTATACCGCGGTGATCTCCCATCGCTCCGGCGAAACCGAAGACAGTACTATTGCAGATTTGGCAGTGGCCACAAATGCCGGTCAGATCAAAACCGGTTCTGCTTCCAGAAGCGACCGGGTAGCAAAATATAATCAACTGTTGCGGATAGAGGAGTTTCTTGCTGATACGGCTATTTATCCGGGCCTTAATTCATTTAGCATCGGAAATAAATAATTTTCAAACTGAGTGATAAGAATGGCAAAAAAGTTTAAATCCGGACGCAGAATTACCCAGATCATGGAGCAGATTTCGCACAAAAAACGTATCAGGCAACTTACCCTTATTGCCATTCTTATTATTATCGTTTTAATATTTTCAACAGGTTCCCGGGGTACCTATCAACTTTATAACTTTAACCAGAGAAAAGCGGATCTGGAAATGGAAATCGAGAATCTTGAGAGTGAGAAGAAGGATCTTGAAAAAGTGAAGTTTAAAATTGAAAATGATCCCGCCTATATAGAAAAAATTGCCCGGGAAAAATATAAAATGAAAAAGAAGGAGGAGAAAGTATACGAAATAGTCGAAGAATAGGGCTATCTATATTTCTCGTCTGGATTATTCTGATTATTCTCAGCCCCCCCGCCACTACAATTGCCACAGCGCAAACTCAATTTTCTCCCCTTAACCGTTATTGGCAATTATCATTTATTAAACAAAGTATAACCTGGGATTGGCGAGGTAAACTGGTCTTTAACCAGGAGCCCGGTCAGGGAATGGGTTTTCTCTTCGATGACCGCTTCACCACAAATTTGCTGATCCAGAAATTTAATCAGCAGAAGTGGCGCGATGAAAATAACTTGCATGCTTTTCTTTTTAATAAGTATTCGGATAATTATTATGGCGTCTACCTCGATTCATGGACTCTGATTGATAAGCAGACCGTCCTGACCAGCCGTTTTAGCAATCATGCTACCGGATTTAAATCCATTTACAATTTCAACGAGCGCATAAATATACAACCCTATATCGGCTATCAGAGGTCCGAGAACAAATCCTTTATTGATATGGGATGGGATTTGGGACTGGACGCGGATATTGGAGGGATTTATCTGGGAGATTATCGAACGAATTTATATTTGAGTACTGAATATGATCTCTACCCACAAAGAGAAAACTATGCTAATCAGTTCGATATCCAAATTCATAAACAGTTCTCATCGAAAGCACGGGATTCAATTCGGGTCGGCTATGCTAAAACCAAACAAGAATATTATTCAAGTGATTCAGAAAGTTTCGTTGAGGTAAATATCGAGAATAAAAATCTGTACAACGCACTTGAATATATTCTTTCTTCAAATTCATTCCTTCAGCTAAATACAATTTTTATCGACAGAAATATCTCGGATAATACGCCGGTTAATCCAAATATACGCAAGGTTTTTCGATTTGAGAATAGACTTGGCTACCGTTACTTTACTTCAGGTTTTATGTTCTATTTAGGCTTGAACACCTTTCAGGAGACGCTTGATAACCTTGATATACGCACCGATAGCAGAGCGTTGCAGTCGGGAATTCGCACGGATTTTTCCTTCTTCCTCACGCAAACCAATCGACTGGATTTTCAGTTAAATTTTATCAAATTCCAATATGACACACCAGATCAGATTGATAATCATGATGATCGGGATGAAATTCGATTCGTTGGAACTGCGAGGTACTTTCATCGCCTTAATCCGCTGCTCTGGATAAATATCGACGCTTATGCAAATCTTTTCCACAAAATCTATTTATACAGGGAGAAGAGTGCTAATAATAGCTGGAACAGGATATTCAAGGTGCAGGCTACAGTGGATTATCGGTTTAATGGCTGGCAAAACACACTTAGGACTCATGTACTGGCTAATTATAATATCTATGACTTTGATCATCTGTTTACCAGTACGAGAAGTTTTATATTTCGGAAATATTCTATCTCTGATTCTCTCCTTATACCCATATCACACACGACTTTTGTCGGATTTTATGGCAGGTTAGAGCTCGAAGACAGGGGTAGTTTCTTTAAAGAAGTTTTCGCCCAAAATATCTCGGGATCATCACAGTCCATGTATTATGATTTGTTTTTGAAAAAGAAAAGTATTTTTTATTTAAATCTGGAAGTCGGTGTCGCCTTTTATCACAGAACGAATTGGCGTCATATCCCTGTAAAAATTCTCAGTCGTGAGATAAGAAGGATAAGTCCCTATATTAGATTTGTTTATCCAATGGGCAATAATCTCAGATTTTACAGCCAGATCTCACAAAATTACCTTGATGATAAGGGTAGGCAGAAATCGGATTATATCTTTGGTCATCTGGATTTGTATTATTACTGGTAGTATGGGGTATAGGGTATAAGGCAAAAGGCTAAAGGCTAAAGGAGAAAGGGTAAAGGGAAAAGGGAAAAGGGTATAGGGTATAGGGTATAAGGTAAAAGAAACAAGGCTAAAGGCCAAAGGAAAAAGGGTAAAGGGTAAAGGGGAAAGGGATCCCGATAAAAGCGTCAACATCCTGTTGACAAATCGGGATTGAATCCTCCCAGATTCAAAAGGCCAGGGGCAACCCGACAGATATGTATTCCTCCAGAAAACCTGTCGGGATCCCGTCAAGTGACGGGACTATAATTTAAATATACAGAAAATATATGGACCGGTTTACCTGCTTTCGGCTTACTGCATTCTGCTTTCTTTACTCTGAAAAACTATTCGTGAAATTCGTCAAAATTCGTGTAATTCGTGGATATTATTTTAACTACCTTCATGGTTTTACGCTTTTATTCAGGACGTTTTTACCATATTTCATTCCGACATATTCCATATAACGATCATGTTCTTCAGAAATGATTTCAAATCTTGCACTCAAGATCTCTGGTTTGGGCCAGTAAAATATTCCGGAATCATATATGCCGTCTTTATTGGTCATTGTATTCACTAATGTATCCTGTTTGTGAATAACAAAGATCCTGGCATTGGCTACCGGAACCTCTGTTTCTCTTTCGTTTATCCTGCCCTGTAAAGAGTATTTAATCCTTATCGGATTCAGGTTATGTTCAGCCATAAATGGTTTGCGGGCATAGACTGTAAACTTCTCATTTGTACCATAATGATCCATATCCTGAATAACCTCAAGATTTAGTACCAGGGATAGGGCCGTGTCGATGATAGTCGTCTGATACCAGCCATTTTCTGAACTAATTGTATCCTGAACCATATTTCTCTTAAAAATTACCAATTTTTTATTAAGTCTTGCACCTGTGAGATTATCTTTAATTAATCCGGTTAATAAATAATCATTGAGTGGTTTTAACAACTCAATGTCTTTTAAGTTATTTCCCGGATTAAGCGTGATATATTCAATATATGTATCATAGCCATACCGGATCAATTTCAGCATCACATCATCCAGATATTTAGCAACTCTGATGATAGTACCACAACTATAATTATGCCTGACAACTCCGTTAAACAGCGTATCCGGTTCGTTCAGGGGATTCCGGATCAATATAAGGCGGGCGTTTTCTATGTTATTCCCATAATTATTTCTGATTGAGCCATTGAGTCTGAACTTTACAAAAGGTTTTAAGGCAAACTCAAATTCATTTCGTACACCTTCAACTATTCGAACATTCGTATCCAGAGCGGCATATCCCTGCCTCAATATCTTAACCTGTGCAAAATCATCAAAATTAGCATTGGTTTTATTAAACATATTCGTGGTTCTGTATTTTGATCGATCGATCTGTTCCAGGTAAATTGTAAAAAAACCGCCATCTAGGGCAATCATTTTATTTTGGGCGACTTTGCCTGTTTGGTTATCTCTCAGGCGGTAGATATAAACGCCGCTTGCCATTTCAATATCAATCTGGTTCTGACTATTAACATCCACGCGGACCAATAGTTGGCCTAAAATCGTGTAAATCTCGAGAATATCATATCCGGCAGCAAACTGAATAGTTGTACTCGGATTAAATGGATTAGGAAAATTCTGGACAATATCTTCTTCGACACTGGTCCATTTGCCGTTAAAATGTCCCAAATGATCTGTCTGAAAGTTTGTGCTGTCAGGTAAGATGATAAACCTTGCGGTGGCGCCGTTAATCGGCCTTCCCGTAAATGCATCCACAATTTCTCCGGAAATCGGAAATGTGAATAATGTTTCATCCATCGGGGTTTGACCACTGGATTCAAAACTTTGAGAGAAGGCAGCGGGAAGCGCGAAAACAAAGTAGAAAAAGATCCAATTGATGAATGATTTTTTTGAAGTATAAAATGTTTGAAGAGAGATGTCGTATGTCATTATTTCTTGTATCAATCCTCAGGAACAGGGTAAACGTTCTTCAGGCCTTAAGTTTATAATTTTACTATTTTACGTATTAATATTCAAATCAAATATTAAGGTAAAGAAGGTTAAAGGCTAAAGGGAAAAGGGGAAAGGGTAAATAGGAGAACACTGGTTTATCTAAATAACCGATTTTCAAGAACTTCCTGTAAATCACGCCTGCCATCAAATACACAATGAATATAAACGTTCTGCTCAACTACCTGATAAATAATACGATATGGTTTATGATGAATTTCTTTATAATTAAAAACACTTCATATTTCATTTTGATATGTTTTCTTTTATCTTGTTTTCAAGGTCGGTAAACGTCTGGGATATAGGTTTGATATCTCCTTTTCTGATGCTATTACTACTTTGCGCCAGGATTTTTAGGAGGGCCATGCTTTCCTGATTTTGTTCATACAATTTTATGTCTTGAATAATAGCTTTAGCTTCTCCATTCTGAGTTATGATGATTGTTCTCTTTGATTTGCTTAATTCCCGGATAATTTCCGATGCATGAGCCTTCAGAAAACTTATAGGCTTGATGTTTTCACTTAATTTCATTCCAATCCTTTTTGACCCAAATATAGACTAAATTACGGTCTACGTCAAAAGAACTTCCATGTTGAGGGTTTCAGGCTACAGGATTCAGAAGGCAGGTTTCAGGATAGAACACCAAAAGAGTAAAGGGTATCCCCAGGATTACCCCAAAATATTTTTTATTGATGCCTATGTATTAAACTATTATATTTTATTAGAGATTTGAAACATTAATATGCTATTGTAGCCAGAAACTTTGTTATTTCCGCTTGGCGGATCGCCTTGGGAGATTAGCAAAATTTTAATGTCATCCTGTAAGGATCTTCCAACATGCAGATTCGATTTCGACAAGCAGTAAGATTCCTACGGAATGACAGATGAGAAATTTCATTTGTTTGTAGCCAAAGGCCGCGCTATGAATCCCTCAGGTAGAAAAAATTATAAAAGAGAATTTAATCCCTTTAATATTAGTGTAAATCATACCGATAATAAACATCATATCAAATTTGAAAGAATGGGCAGGAGAATAAAAACGAAGCCTTTCTGGTGGTTTATCAGTGCCTTAATTTTTGTGATTGTTTTATATTGGTATTTAAATGTTAGATTTTAATTATTCTTATACTTTGATATCATCCACTATTCAGGATGTTTAAGCCGGATCTCAGGAGGGGCAATGATACAGATCAGTAAGATAATCCAGAGTGTTCCAATCTTTAGAATGCTTGGTAAAGAGAGTATTGATTTTATTGTAGAGCGACTGAAGTTCAAAACCTTTGATGAGAATTATACGATTTGTAAAATCGGAGATCCCGGTGATGTTATGTTTATCATTATTACAGGGGGTGTAGAAATAATTATCAATGATAAGGAGGGAAATGAACAGATTGTTGCTTCACTGGGATCCGGTGATTATTTTGGGGAAATGGCCCTCCTGACCGGGGAACCACGATCTGCTACAGTACGCACATACGAACCATCGGAAATGTTTTTATTGGTTCAAAAAGATTTTGATATCGTTTTAGAAAAATTTCCATCCATTTCGCTCAGCATGGGAAAGGATGTTAGTAAGCGTTTACGGGAGATGTTGACCAAAGCACTTGAGATGCCTCGTAAAACCGTAAAAGACACCGGCCCGTCTGGTTTATTAAGCGAGACTTCCCTGATAGACCTGGTTAGATTCTGCGAATCAAATTCTCTAACCGGCACACTAAAACTAAGCCATGAGGGACAGGAGGGCATATTTACTTACGAAAGCGGGGAGCTGAAATCTGTAAAAGCCGGTGATAAATCTGATGATGAGGCTCTGGATATGATGCTCCATTGGGAAGATGGTAAATTTGCAATTGAGTCAAAACCCCTTACTCTGAAGCAGGAGAAACCAACCGCTGACAGTACGAAAGATGTTAAAGAAATATTAGTCGTAAACAACAGCCTTGTTGTTAGAAAATTAATTGAAAGGGCATTTAAAAGTCTCGGCTACAAAATTAATACGGCAGAGAATATCTCTAAAGCGACAGAATCTTTAGGCAAATCCGCAGCTGATATTGTTATAACTGATGTTAAACTTTCTGATGGTTCAGGAATAGAACTATGTCGTACGGTAAGAGCCGACAATAAAACGCCGTTCATTTTTCTCTCTGATGATTCAATGAAGGGTGATTTGGATTCGGAAATAAATAATTTGGGAAATGCTGAATTGACCAAAACGCATGAAGTAAGTGAAATCGTTAAACTTGTCGAAAACCTGATTTAATATGAGTAAACAAGAAATAGATTATTTACGGATACTTCCTCCTTTCAAAAATCTGACAGATGAAAAATTCGATTATCTGTCTGAGAATATAACTGAAGTTGTTCTTCCGAAGGGTGAAACTGTTTTTAAGGCAGGGGATGAGGGCGATGCATTCTACGTAATTAAAAGTGGAATGGTTCGTGTTTTTATCGAAGCGCCTGAAAGTGGTGAAAAAATAGTCTTGTCAAATCTCTCCGAAGGAGATTATTTTGGTGAAATGGCCTTGTTAACCGGCGGTCCAAGGTCAGCCTCCATAGAGACTATTTCAAATGTTTCACTGTTACGGTTGGATAAAGCAGGATTTGACCATATTCTTGAAGAGGATCCTAAGGTCTCAATAGCCATTTCTCATATGCTGAGTCAACGCTTGATGCAAGCCAACCTTCAACGAGCAGCATCCGAACAATTTTATCAATCCAAAATTTCCCCTTCCGGTTCTATTGAAGATTACGATATCATGGAAATACTTAAATTTTGTGAAGAAAACTCTCTAACCGGAAAACTCATTCTAATCCGGGATGATAAATCGGCAAATATCTCATTTTTGAAGGGAGTTGTTCAGAAAGTTGTTATGGGAGACTTAAGCGATGCCGAAGCGATGGATGTTTTAACCCAATGGAAAGATGGCAGGTTCAAGATTGAACCCTCGCTTTTTAAAATGGATGAAGAACAGCAGGATGTGCCTGAAAAAGAATCTATCCAAGAAGAAAATCTCCCGGAGCCAGACAAAGATCTTAATATCATACCTGTTATAGAAGAATTTCTTCACGATTCGTTTTTAAGGTTAATTGATCTTATGGGTTCTCAACAATTGAATGAGGAAGTCACCCGCTCATTGGAAAAATGCCGTCCTTATTTCCCCGCACTTGAAAATTGTGAGTTTAAACTTCTTCCAAAACTGGAAATCAATCTGCGATTTGATGGTAAGTGGAGTGAAAAAGAAACTCTTGCTATTGCTGTTTTTCTGGAGACGATAATTAAGAATTGTCAGGATCTGGTTTTTGGTATATCTTTCCTTGATTTTGAGGAGATCGCCGGTGAGAAAGCAGTACACTTAAAAGGC